>Ga0213837_1000059_pt1 | contig 255875 bp, 216 predicted proteins | sample SWPATP12_FD_160572 | JGI IMG/M metagenome (GOLD analysis project Ga0213837, IMG submission 160572) | Coastal seawater microbial communities from Marineland, Florida, United States - SWPA TP1 #2 | ecosystem: Environmental > Aquatic > Marine > Coastal | place: USA: Florida | collected 2016-08-06
AAGCTGCCTTCATTTTGATACTTGACGCCCAGCTTGCCGTACAGGGATGGTGTGCCTGTGTCCTTGGTCGTAAAGCTGCCATAGGTTTCTTCGCGCGATAGCCAGGTAATATTGGCGTAAGGTGAAAATGCCTGATGGTGTGCGTAGCTTAGGCTAAATTCCAGGCCCGAAGTTTTTGCCTTGTCGGCGTTGATATAGACCTTATCCCGTTCCGGATTGACACAGGCCAGCTCTGTACCCTGACAACTGCGGCTAGTAATATAGTCGCTGGCATCGTTATAAAAATAGCTGGTATCCAGCAGCCAGTTATTTGTATACAGGCGGTAACCTATTTCAATATTGTCTGAACTTTCCGGTTTTAGATCCGGGTTGGGATTGATATAGCTGCCGGCGGCCGTGGCGCCGGTGGCAATTTGTAACAGAGTGGGGTAGTGATAGCCCTGGCTAAATACTGCCCTTAGGTTGTTTTGATCATTAAAGGCATAGTTTGCCGCAATCGATGCAATAAAGTGGTCGTCGCTGTTTTCACTGGGTGACAGACCTTCTCGGCTGGATTCATTCAGCTTGGAATCGACCCAGTAGTGTCTGGCACCTGCGGTGATAATTGCCTGCTCGGTTAATCGCCATTCATCCTGAATATAGAGGGCTTTGGTTTCCAGCGTCGCGTCTTCTATGCTGCTGGTGTCTTTTACCTGCGGCATGCTTGGCATGTTAGGAATATTGATCGTGGTACTTGTGCTATTGTCGGTTTGCTTGTTAAGCTCGTCCTTGGTGTATTGCAGGCCCAGGATCAGATAATGCTGGTCGCCCAAGGCAAGATCTAACTGGGTATTAACCCCCTTGGTATCAAGCCTTTCCTGGATATTGGTATCTATTACCATATCCATGCTCATAGGCGGCTGCAAGGGTTTCGTCATTTCCATATGCTGAACAAAATTGCGATCTATGGTTTGATCATAGGCATCGATATGAAACTTTTTAAAGACATCGTCTATGCCGTCAAAGTTGTAAAAGAGTGCGGTTTTGCTTCTGTCTCGTTGTGGCATATTCAGGAAAAAGCCGGGAATACCCGTGGCAATTTCACTGGACAGGTCAAATTTTTCGTAAGTGAAGCCAAGCTGGTGATCTTCAAATTCCTTGGCAAGATAGAGCATGGCACTGTCATTGGCAAAGCTGGTGTCTTCAATATCGCCGGCAGGAGTTGATCTGTCCTTATGATCATTGTCAGCCAGGGATAAACGGTAATCAAATCCCTCGACATGGCCATAAACCGAAGCCGCGTATTGGTGGCCTTGTGTTGCCGAGGAGTAGCCGGCTGAAAGTGAGGCCTGAATAGGTTCACTGCCACCTTTTTTGGTGATAATGTTAATAACACCACCGAGCGCCTTTCCGCCGTATAATACCGAGCTTGTGCCCCGGATCACTTCAACCCTTTCCACCATGGAAGTGTCCAGCAGCAGGGGGGCGCCATAGGTACTATGGTCGGTGATTTCCTGGCCATCTACCAGCACGGCAACACGGAGCGAGCTTTCACCGCGCAATGTGATGCGTTTCATACCGGGCGTGGCGGCATCCGTGATCTGTATACCTGGGATATCTCGTAGAGAATCGGCAATCGAGTCTGCCGAGGAGCGCTGGATATCCTCGGCCGTGACCGTGGCTATGGAAGCCGGGCTCTCCATAAAGGAGCGTTCGGTTCTCGTTGCGGTAATGGTAAATATTTCATCGATAACAGGCGTGATGGCATCTGGTTCGGCCTGCGCCACATTAGAGGTTGCAGCTAGGGCTGCCGTAACAAGTAGAGAGGTTGAAGATAGTTTAAACATGACAGTACTCGGTTCAGATTTTTATAATTACGCTCTAAATGATAACGATTATCATTTAGAGCGTAATTGATTTATATCATGTTTAAGAAAGTTTTTTGAACTATTGTTCTGAAATTTGCCAGATGCTGACCGAGAAAGATCAACAGCCCCTAGCCCAGTCTACGGCTTTTTAAAATGCTTATTCCGAATAGAGGTTATTTAATACCAATTGAAATAATAAATTGACCAACTTAGAGCTTCATTAGCAAGCTTAGAACAAACAAAATTATTTAAACATAGTTATTCTATATTTCATTAATTTTGTGAAGTTATCAGCTTGCTAATGAGCTCCCAAAGGGCGAGTTTAAAAGGCTTATATGCGGCGTTATTGATTTTGACAAGGGAATAACCATTCTCTGCAATCAATGCCTTGCCTCTAAGCCTTTTAACTCTCGCTAAGTGATCAATTAATTAATTCACTTGGTATAAGTCGTATTCTATTATCTTTTGTCAGCTTGACCCGGCTGCCCAGATAACGGCTTTCTCTATCCAGTGTTGCGTGCAGCCAGTGGAGATCTTTGGGTCTGATGCTATTTAGGCGCATGCGTTTAATATGCATGGGGAGCATGGTTAAATCCAACAAGCGGTGTTGCGCCGGGTCAAAGCGGATCTGGTACAACAAGGGCAGGTCGCCGCGAAACTGCTCATAGCCCGCGATCCCTTCATAGTCGTTGATAAAGTCGCCACAACCATAAAGAATCAATCGTCCCCGGTAGCGTTCGATCCCCAGTGCATGGTGGGAAGAGTGACCATGGACTATATCCACCCGGGCTTCATCGATTAAACGGTGAGCGAGCGCTCGGCGGTTGTCAGGGATCTTATAACCCCAATTACCACCCCAGTGAATAGAACAAATGACAATATCTTCGGGTTGTTTGAGCGCTTGCACGCGATTACTAAATTCGCCGAGCCAGCCAAGGTTCCACTCATCCACCAGGTAAACTCCTGCTTTTTGCGGCGTTGCCGCCCAGTCTCGGGGAACGCCGCTGCTCTGGGTACATAAGCCAAAAGTAATCACCCGTCCTTTTTGCGGCAGGGAGAGGATTGCCGGCTGCGCCGCTTGTTGCCGATCGTGACCGGCGCCGGTTGTTTGAATACCGGCTTTGGTCAGCGCATTCAAGGTATCTGTTAAGCCGGCGTAACCCCAGTCCAGCACGTGATTGTTAGCCAGTGAACAAGCATTTATCCCCAAAGCTTGCAAACAAGGGGTGTTCTTGGGGTGCATGCGGTAGTTAATTCCTTTACCCTGCCAATAGTCATCACTGGTGGTAACGCTGGTTTCCAGGTTGATAAAGCTAACGTCTGGGTTAAACAGCTGAAGTTGTGGTAGTGCATCTCCCCAAATGTAATCGAAAGATACCGGTTGACTGATTGGGCCATATACACCCTCTGCTAACAGCACATAGTCTTCGGCACTGTGCATAAATGACTCATATATGCGAGGCTGACTCGGATGCGGCAAAATCTGATCGATTCCGCGCCCGGTCATTACGTCGCCGCAGAGAAACAAACGTATTGTCTTATCAGTGTGAGAGGCAGGGCCGGTGCCCGCAAAAGACTCTGCATTCGCTTGCTGTAAGGAGGGCAGGATGGACGCAAATCCCAGCCGACTGCTAACTATAGTGCCAGCAAAACAGCCTAACAAATTGATAACTTGTCGCCTTTGCATCACCGCAAAACTTATTCATCGCATCAAAGTTTGTCTATTGCCAATTTCTCTGTTGCCAGTCGTGTCGACGGCAAAACTGCAGCAACCATTTCATTTAAATATAGTATAAATGAAATACCTAAAAAGTTATTTGCTCGCGTGTTAAAGCCTGTCAGAGCCAAGTACGCTCAAAAAGGGCTAACGGACACAAAGTCCGGCACCTTGTTAAAAAATCACATACCTATCTGCACAGGCACTTGGGATAGCACTGAGCCAGGCTTTATGGAAGCTGATACTCTGGCTCATAGTGGCAATAGCCTGGCTGGTGACCTTGTCTGGAGCCTGACATTAACAGATTAGTATTCAAGATGGACAGAATGTCGTGTAATTTCTTCAAATTAACTTGGTAAAATCCAAAAAAAACAATGGGGTAGGGGGAATTGCCCTATTTGCTAGATTTACCCTGCTTCGGTTGATTCAAAATGGTGTCAGAAATAACACGGTATAAATTTTAACCGACATTGTTCAGACCATAAGTTTAAACATGACAGTACTCGATTCTGGTTTTTTTATAATCACACCTTAAGTGATAACCATCATCATTCAGGGGGGGATTTATATCATGTTTAAGAAAGTTTTTTGAACTATTGTACTGTTGTGCGCTTATTAGATGAATATCTGAAAATGGGCAAAACCTGGCTATCGAACAAAGTCATTCAGGCCGTCTTTTAATGCCGCTATCACCAGGTTGACACGTTCCGGCCGTTTTTTAACCTGCGGATACAAGATATATATCTCCTTTTTCAGGTTCTCGATATCCTGAAACAGGGCGACGAGCCGGCCTTGCGCTAATTCGTTTTTGATCATATAGCATGGCAAGCGGGTGATGCCCTGAGAAAGCAGAGCCGCCTGTTTAAGCACTTCATTATCAGAAAACTGATACTCTGCCTGCACGTCAATGTTGATATTGCCCTCTTGAGTTTTAAACAGCCATTGATTCCAGTAGGACAGGGCGATACAGGTGTGCCGTGTTAACTCTTCCGGGCTTGCCGGTTTGGGATGAGCAGATAAATACTCTGGCGTTGCACAGCAAACATAATCGAACTGACATAAGGGCTTGGCGATCATATCCTCGGGCGGCGTCGTGGTGATCCTGATGGCAAAATCAAAGGGAACCGTGATTAGATCATGGGTCTGGTTACCCGACTCGCAAATGATATTAATATCCGGATATTGCCGCCTGATCTTAATCAGTTCATGCAGCAGTGCATGTTTTACCAGTGCCGTCGGTGCGGTAAAGCGCACAGTGCCCTTAAGTCTGTCATCGCTTTTCTCAAGCAAACCTATGCTGTCCTGCCAAAACGAGGTCAGTTTACTGGCTTGTTCGTAAAGGGCCTGGCCCGCATTGGTGAGCCGCATGGCACGTGTATTTCTGATCAAGAGTTGATTGTTTAACTCGGCCTCCAGAATCTTGATTTGTTTGGACAGGTAGCCTTTTGACACACCTAATGCCTCGGCGGTACGGGAAAAGTTGCCGTGATTAACCAATTCTGCAAATAATCTGAGCCGCTCCAGCTGCATGGCATTCCTCAATATATATCGTTCTTGTATGGAATTATTTTAGTTGATTGTTCATGTCTGTAAACAGTGATTATTCAGTTAGGGTATTTTTAAGGCAGATAAAGTTGCAGAAAATAACGCCTATACTTTATCTACCAAAAGGCTTGTTATGAACAGAAAAATCCAATCCTTAATACTGGGAGGAATCCTGCTCTTGTCTTCACCACTTCAGGCGCTTGCCAAGAGCGCATACCAACCCAGGCCATATGTTGAATTACAGCACCCAGAATGGTCAAAAAATGCCACCATTTATGAAGTTAATATTCGCCAGTACACCAAAGAGGGCACCTTTAATGCGTTTGCCGAACATTTGCCCAGGTTAAAAAAGCTCGGGGTGGACATCCTATGGTTGATGCCCATTCACCCCATTGGCGAAAAGAACCGCAAGGGAGAGAAGGGCAGCTATTATGCGGTTAAGGATTACCTGGCCGTTAACCCTGAATTTGGCAGCTTGGAAGATTTGAAAAACCTGGTTAAGAAGGCGCACGATATGGACATGTATGTGATTTTAGACTGGGTCGCCAACCACAGTGCCTGGGACAATCCGTTAACCCAGAGTCATCCGGACTGGTATACCAAGGACCATAAGGGTAATTTTCAACCTACACCCTGGTGGGACTGGAGCGATATTATCGACTTTGACTACCAAAACCCGGCCATGCGTGAATATATGACTCAGGCCCTTAAATACTGGGTCAAGGAAGCCGACATTGATGGTTACCGCGCCGATGTTGCCGGCTTTGTTCCCACGGATTTTTGGGACAATGTTCGAAAAGAGCTGGATGAAATCAAGCCGGTATTTATGCTGGCGGAATGGGATGCTCGCGACCTGCATAAAAAGGCCTTTGATATGACCTATGCCTGGCAGCTGCATGATACCTTGGTCGAGGTAAACCAGGGCCGTAAAGATGCCAAGGGGGTCTACATGCATTTCGCCCATGCCTTAAGCGCCTGGCCGGACAATGCCATCAAAATGAACTTTGTTGATAACCATGATAAGAACTCCTGGGAAGGCACCATGTTCGAGCGATTTGGCCCCTACCTAGATGCCAGTATCGTTCTAACGGCCACAGCCGAGGGCATGCCATTGCTATACAGCGGACAGGAAGCCGGCCTGGATCGTGAGCTGGCATTTTTCGATAAGGACGAAATCTCCTGGCAGGAACACCCTGTAGGAGAGCTCTACCGAGCCCTGTTTAAACTTAAGCATGAAAACCAGGCGCTTTGGAACGGTTCCTGGGGCGGAAAAATGATCCCAGTGCCTAACACTGCTCCTGAAGCCGTCTTCTCATTTGCCCGTCAAAAAGCACAGGACAAGGTCTTTGTGCTGATTAACTTCTCGGATAGCCCACAAACCGCAAGCTTTAATGAGACCATTCAGCTGGGCAAATACACAGAATATTTCTCCGGTAAAAAGCAGGAATTTACAGCCGAAAGCGCAATCACTATTCCTGCCTTTGGCTATCGGGTCTTTATTAAATAATAGCCAGTTTTATTAACCATTTTTGAAATAGAGACACTTGAGGTGATTGCCTCAAGTGTCTTACTTTATTCTCGGAGACTTTATGAAAATACCAGCACTAGGATTTGGCACCTTTAGGCTAACGGATGAAGTTGCCTACCAAGCGGTTAAATCCGCTTTATCTTTGGGTTACCGGCATATAGATACGGCTCAAATCTATGGCAATGAAAGCCAGGTCGGTCAGGCGGTAGCCGACAGCCAGCTAGACAGGGAACGGCTATTTGTCACTAGCAAGGTATGGAATGATAATTTAAGCCAAGCCCGCTTTACCGAAAGCGTAAAAGAGAGCCTGGCCCGGTTGCAAATGCCGCATCTTGACTTGCTGTTAATCCACTGGCCGGCACCACCGTCTGGCGTAAAATTGCAGCAAGCCATCCAGGCTCTATATCAGGCTCAACAGGCCGGGCTGAGCAAACACATAGGTGTGTCCAACTTTACCATAGAACAACTGGCCCTGTGTAAATCCCTGTTGCCCAAGGACACGCCTTTGGTTAATCAAATCGAAGTGCACCCCTATTTGCAAAACAACCGGCTAAGGGAGTATTGCCAATCACAAGGCATAGCGGTAACTGCCTATATGCCCTTTGCCGTTGGTAAGGTGTTAAAAGATAAGGTCATTAATACGATTGCCGACAAGCACAAAGCAACGCCTGCTCAGGTGGTAATCGCCTGGATTTTACGGCAGGGCATGAGCACCATTCCATCATCGACCAAGCCGAAAAATATGATCCAAAACCTGGCGGGGCGCCATCTTGTGCTGGATGAGGATGATATGGCAAAAATCAGACTGCTTGATCGCGGTGATCGCCAGGCCAATCCTGACTTTTCACCTAAGTGGGATTAGCTTGCATTCTAAGATAGCGTTTACTTTTAGCGTTTGTTGAAGATTTTCGTGTTCATAATTTTCGTCATACCTGTGCGAGTCGATTAGTGCAAAATGGTATGACGGTACAGGAAACTGCTCATATTTTGGGGCATACCAATATCGCAACGACAATGCGTTATGCACACCTTGAGCAAAATAAAGTGGCTGAGAAAATGAAAGCAGTGATTGATTGGCTTAATGATTAGTATTAATAGTTAAGTGTTAGTCAGGTATGGGATTGGACATACTTGACTGTCACTTGTGTGCCAAACTCGGCTACACAGTTACTAACCTTTATTTTTGGCTTGCACCACAAAGCAGACATTAGCTTTTGACCTTCTAAGGGCAACTTTGAGCCTAAAGCTGTCGTTAGCAAGCCTTACTGATATGATCACTTAGTGCGCAAAGCGGAATAAAACCAGTCAAAATATCAAACGTCAACTTTCCGATCATATAGCGGACATAAATTTTATAGTTCTAAGGCGCTATGGGGCACAAAGCGCCATAGAATTATCTCGTTAGGTGGCCAAATTAACTATGCCACTAAATGATGAAAACTACTTCAATTCCTTTACTGCCTTCTGTAGTTATATTCGGTAGCAAAAGTTATGGCCTGACTCTCAAAGAGCCTTATCTCGAGCAACCACCACTTGGCTTAATTACTGAAGCATGGCTTAAGGAATTATGGGATAAAACGGTTGCAAAGCCTCTGTAAACACACAATAAGCAATGGCAACATCGCCCTTTTGGCTGGAGGCGCAAACGCGCATTGCTGATTTTGGCGTTGTATTTCATATTTGGCCTTAGTGCAATTGCACTTTGCTTCTTCATTGTAAAAGTCTACATACACATTAGCCTCCTATTTTACGGGGGTAAAAAATGCAAATAATTAGTTACACTTATTTTCTTTATTAAAAAGGTATTAGCGAGTGATGATAACTGAGCATTTAAACGTCAATACTTTAATAAGGATAAGCTCGGTTTATGATTCTAAACCAAATTAAAATAGAAAAGTCGCAGATACTTGACGGGATTGAAATTAAATCAGCTACATTTATAGACAAGATTTTTCCTTTTCATTTCCATGAAAATTGGAGTTTAGCTTTTATTGAATATGGCAGCGAAAATATTTCATTTGCAAATGGGTCCTTCTTGCTAAGCAAAAACGCCGTTTTGCTTATCCCACCAAACTCTATTCATAAGCATTGGGGAAACAAGAATAGCTTGTGGCGCTACAAAGCTGTTTATTTAAACGATGATGTAATAAAAAGTGTCACCAACACCCTTAATATTGATTATTCATTTTTATTAAATTTTCCTTACTTCATTACTTATGTCGATAATACATTTGAAATCAATGAACTTTATATTTCTGGAATATTAAAAAAGCTCTTTATTGATACTGTGCATGACAACGCATATTCAAATTATCTCCCCCCTATTCACGCTAATTTTGAAGAGATTCTTTGTTATTTGTCTCAACACTACAAAGAGTCAATTACGCTAGAGAGTCTTGAAAAAAAATTCAAAATAAATAAATTTAGTCTTCAAAAAAACTTTAAGAAAAAAATTGGGCTTTCCCCTTCGGAATACTTAATTGCAGCTAGAATTGAAAACGCAAAACAGTTATTTGACTCAAGCTCAAATATTACCGATATCGCAATTGATTCAGGTTTTTACGACCAAAGTCATTTCACTCATTCTTTTGTAAAGTACGTTGGCGTTACTCCAGGCGTATATAAAAGAAGTGTCAAGATTTTACAAGACTGAAGATATTACAGCTATTAAATTAGTCTCAGACCCAAACAATAATCAATATAAAACAACTACAAACACAATATCAAAAGGAAGAAAACTTGAAAACAACAAAGTTATTAATATTGACATGTGCTTTATCCCTAAGCACTGTCTTTGCTCAAGAAAAGACAGAAAAAGATCCTGATTCTCCTCGTTTAACAGAGCATAGTGAACCAGCAGTTACCTTAGGCGAAATATCTTCACTTAAGTCAAAAGTGTTAAACAAAACTATTCCACTATCAATCCATTTACCTGCTAACTATGATAGTTCCAGGAAAACCTATCCCGTGCTGTATATGTTGGGTTCAGATTACCGAGCTCGGTTCGCCATGTTAGCTTCTACACTAGACTACATGGGCGAAGGACAAATTCCTGAGATGATACTTATTGGAATAGATTTACCCGATGGAAATAGTATTTTTTTGCCAACAAGGAAAAATCAAGACACAACAATTCCGGATAATTATATTAACTTTCTTGAGACAGAGTTGATACCGCACGTTGATAATAACTACCGGACTGCTCCGTTCAAAGTCCTTTTTGGCGGTTCAAATAGTGGTTTCTTCAGTGTTTACACGCTACTCAAGAACCCTCTTCTGTTTAATGGATACTTCGCAAGTAGTCCATCCCTTTATAACATACCGACTGAGCTTCAACAAAAAATAAAATCAGGTCCGTTAAAAACGCTTTCGGAAAACAGATTTCTACACATCATTTACAGCGATGATGAGGGATTAACAAATGACGTTTCTGAATTCACTCGTGTTTTAGCTGACCATAAACCAGAGAGTTTGACCTATAAAGTGGATGAATTGGTGAACCAGGGTCATGTACCAGCGATGGATTTTCCAATGTTTCTTCTTGCATTATATCCTGACTTCAAACCCTTCAATTTCCGTGAAAACTTGGAATCGTTGGATAAAGTAAAACAACATTTCGATAGGTTATCAAAACGATACGGGTATGAAATTCAGCCTCCTATATCGGTCATATTTGACCTTGGTTTTGTCACCACTATAATAAGTAAGAATTTAATTGCCGCAGAAGAAATCTTTCAATATTCCTTAGAAGTGTATCCTGAAGAGAAGGATTCTTATCTTGGAATGGGTCTTTTACGCAAAGCTCAAGGTGAGCTTGAAAGTGCTAAGGTCATGTACGAAAAAGCACTGACAATTGATCCAGATTTTTCACTTGCTAAAAGGTGGCTTCAAAGACTTGAGAACCAAATGGACTCCCGTTAAAAGAGTGAATTTTACCAATGGGAGAAAGAAGAATAACATCCATGGAAATGAAGTAAATTCTAATTTTGGTGAAGGGTGCCCAAGTATTACACCAGATGGCAAATATTTCTTTTTTACTAGAGACAATGACAAATATTACTTATCAAATTTGTATTAGGTGAGTACGGCGATTATATATGATTTAAAAAAAGGTTTATTTTACGAAGTAACAATATATAAACCAAAGAGATATAATAATTGGGACACATTGTCCATAAAAAAATATAACAAAGTTGTCAAACCGACGATACTCGGTCTTGATTTAACTTTTGAATTCCATTTTCAGTGAAAATCTTGTAAATTCTGTAAGTCTTGAATCAACGCGGCTTACAACAACCGTTAATGTCCGCTTCCGGCTCCAAAGCGGACGTAATTCCCATGAAAAATCGAGTGCCGCTAATGTCTTCTTTGTGGTAACAGTTAGCGTACTACGTAATAGACGTTATGACTGCTAAGTCGGATCAACTGTCATTAGTGAAACAAATACTAACGGCTGCTATGCGGCAAAGTGAAATCTAACCAGTGAATGCTCGAACGGCTCTTGATCGCTCTATTGAAACATTTAAACTAACACAATAAAGCCAGATAAAGCCAGATAAAGCCAGATAAAGCCAGATAAAGCCAGATAAAGCCAGATAAAGCCAGATAAAGCCAGATAAAGCCAGATAAAGCCAGATAAAGCAGATAGCTTATCTGATAAATGGTGCCGGTTATTGACTTGAACTGTTGGGCTTTTATGAGTTACTGATTCAATCAGTAGTTCGTAGCTTTTGCTAGAATTCAAGACGAAAAAAAACCTTAGTATTGCTACTAAGGTTTCTTATAAATGGTGCCGACTGCCGGAGTCGAACTGGCGACCTACTGATTACAAGTCAGTTGCTCTACCAACTGAGCTAAGTCGGCACACAAAACTGTGTGCAATAAACCTTGTTTTACTAAGTGTTTACCTTGGCACCGTCAACTTCGGTTCGTTGACTTTAATATGGTGCCCAGACCCGGAATCGAACCAGGGACACGAGGATTTTCAATCCTCTGCTCTACCGACTGAGCTATCTGGGCAATGTCTTTAAAGACCGTCTTTTGGCCTCTGCCTCAAGACGGGCGCTATTAAACTGTTTTTCGTTTTATCCGTCAACTGTTTTTTTGCAAAAAATGTTTGTTTGGTGTTTTTTTCGGCTTATTGCCGTTTAAAAAAACAATCGACCCGATCGGGCAATCAGGCCTGACTATTTCATTTATGCATTGTACAGGGTATAGGCACCAATAATGATAAAGCCGGCACCGGCAATGTAGGATAATAGCTTTTCACTGATATAGGCGGATAAGAAGGTGCCCACCAGCACCCCCATGGCCGAGGCAATAACCAGAGCACAGGAGGCAGATAAAAACACCATCCATTTGCTGACGTCTTTATCGGCGGCAAACAGCATGGTGGCCAGCTGTGTCTTATCACCCAGTTCGGCAATAAATACCGAGGCAAAAATGGTGGCAAATATTCTCCAGTCGAATGAAAACTCCATTGCTATCCGCTCTATTTGTTCTCTGGGGTATAGCCTTCAATCTTAGGCTCTTTACCTTCAAACAGGTAAGCAACCATGGCTTGCTCTAAAAAGCCCCTATCGTCTGTGTTCATCATGTTAAGCTTGTTTTCATTGATCAGCATGGTTTGCTTTTTCTGCCATTGGCCCCAGGCTTCTTTGGAAATATTGTCAAAAATACGCTTGCCAACTTCACCGGGGTAGAGTTGAAAGTCCAGCCCTTCGGCTTCTTTTTGTAGGTTTTGGCAAAACACTGTTCGGCTCATAATCTCTTTCTCTATAATTGCTTTAACAGGCTAATCAGTTTTTGGGTTGACGCAGCAAGGCCAACGGATGCTTCTGTCTGAAGATCATACCATTGTTGCTGTGCTTTTTCGTTGATTTCTTGTAACTGTGTGTACTGACAGTCAGCCACAATCGGCTGAATATCTAAATGGAAATGGCTAAAGGTATGCCTAAACGGCGTTAGCTCCTGTAACTCTAGCGATTTCAGTTTCAGTGATGCTAACAAAGCGGGCAGCTTTTCCATATCATCTATTTCATGAAAGCACCATAATCCGCCCCAGATCCCCGCCGGAGGTCTTTTTTCCATCAGCACCTTATTGTCTAACCTGGGGATCACCATAATGGTGGACTTTTCCGGAATTTGTTTTTTTGGTTTTTTCTGCGGGAAATTAGCCTGTTCACTGCCGGCATACGCCAGACAGCCGGAGCACAGCGGACAATTTTCACAATCCGGCTTGGTACGGGTGCAGACCATGGAACCGAGATCCATCATCGCCTGGTTATACTGGGTGACACCTTCTTTTGGGGTCAGGGTTTCAGCAACCGGCCACAGCCTTTTCTCAAAGCTGGCCTGGCCGTTATGGCCTGCTATGGTGTAACAGCGGGCCAGTACGCGTTTAACATTGCCATCCAAGATGGCATGGTGCTTACCCAGTGACAGGCTTAAAATGGCGCCGGCGGTTGAGCGGCCAATGCCGGGCAGGGCGATCACCTCTTCAATCTGCCGTGGAAATTCTCCCTGGTATTGTTCCACTATTGTTTTTGCCGCCTTGTGCAGGTTGCGGGCGCGGGCGTAGTAGCCAAGCCCGGTCCAGTGGTGTAATACCCTATCTTCATCGGCCTGTGCCAGCGCCTTGATATCGGGAAAGCTGGCCATAAACCTTTCATAGTAGGGAATAACAGTAGCCACCTGGGTTTGCTGGAGCATGATTTCGGATATCCATACCCTATATGGGGTTTTATCCTGCTGCCAGGGCAAGTGCTTGCGCCCCTGGAGCTGATACCAGTCAAGCACTTGGCGGCTGAATGTTTGGGCTGAACCGGGAGAAATTGAAATCTGTTTTGTCATAGCGGCGCTAGTGTAGCGAATCTGTTCAGTGCTAACAACGCTCTCGGTGGTAATTGCGCTAATTTGTTATTCAGGGCGGAATTTGATTGCAAATTTTTGTTTTAGCACTATGCTCTCGCAGAGAATTTAAATCTCCCCTAGTTGATGGGAGTTTTAGCGAATGAGGAATCAAAATGAAGCTAGATGCTAAAAATCGTAATCGTCGTTTACGCAAGAAGTTACGTGTCGACGAATTTCAGGAATTAGGCTTCGATGTTGCCTGGAAACTGGCGGATGACAGTGATGATGAAGCGATAGACAAGTTTATCAGCAAGTTTTTTGCCGAAGCCATTGAGCCGAACGGCCTGGGCTTTGGTGGCGAGGGCGATACCTTGTGGCATGGCCTTATTTGTACACAAAAGCTGGGTAAGTGTACCGATGAGCATAGAAGCCTGATTGAGACGTGGTTAAAGGATAATGGTGCCACGGCGGTTTCTGTGAGTGAACTATATGACGTTTGGTGGGCTGAATAACTTCTGATTGTTTTAAAACGCTTTATCCGTCGTTAAGTGAATTTGAAATATGACTCACTATTCCCTGTATCCACTTGCCTCGGCTAAAGCGTTTTAAATTCAATCAGGCAGTGAAAGATGTTATTTAACTGGCTAATCGTGATTAATGACGATTACTTATACTTCATAAGCTCAGGTCATTAATCACTTGGCGGTTTCGCCTAAGTCTTATTTACTTTGGGTAAGCTAAGAGTTGGCAACTCCCTGCATTCACTTGCCTCGACTAAAGCGTTTTAAATTCAATCAACCAGTGAAAGATACTATTAGCTGGCTATTGTAAATGTGGTTAATGACAATCACTTATACCTCATAAGCTCAGGTCATTAATCACTTGGCGGCTTCGCTTAAGTCTTATTTACTTTGGATAAGGTAAGAGTTGGCAACTCCCAGCATTCACCTACCTTGGCCAAAGCGTTTAATAATACTCATTAAACCATCTCTATTTACCGGAATTCACAACAAATACCTGCTTATTATTTGAGTTTATTCAAATAAACAAGGATAATACGCGCCCTTAATTTAAGCGCTATTTGATCAGAAAACCTTATGACAGAAAGAACCCATAAAACCATTGAACAGGCCGAGCAAGAAGGCAAGTATATCCGCAAGGTGCGTAGCTTTGTTAAGCGCGAGGGGCGATTAACCAAGGCACAGGCACGCGCTTTGGAAATGTTCTGGGACGATATGGGGCTAAATCATACGGATGGCATGATCGAGCCTGCGACCTTGTTTGGCAATGAAAACCCCGTAGTGCTGGAAATCGGCTTCGGCATGGGTAAGTCTTTGGTGGAAATGGCCAAGGCGGCTCCTGAACTGAACTTTATCGGTATCGAAGTGCATAAACCTGGCGTTGGTGCCTGTATCGCGCTGGCGGAAGAGCAGGGTGTTAAAAACCTTAAGGTCTATGAACATGATGCCATCGAGATTTTGGCCGATTGTATTCCTGATGCATGCCTAACTACCGTACAGCTGTTTTTCCCGGATCCCTGGCACAAGAAAAAGCATCATAAACGCCGCATCGTTCAGCCCGAATTTGTTGAAACTATTCGCCAAAAGTTAAAAGTCGGCGGTGTTTTTCATATGGCAACCGACTGGGAAAACTATGCCGAATGCATGCTCGAAGATATGCAATCTGCACCCGGCTATGAAAATATGTCAGAAACTAATGACTATGTGCCGCGTCCGGACTCCCGCCCCCTAACCAAGTTTGAAAACCGTGGTCAAAGGCTAGGGCATGGCGTTTGGGATCTGCAGTTTAAGCGGAAAGATTAAGGTTATTCACTTCTTTGTTTCAACACCGGATTCAACTGGTGTTGGCCAACATGAAAAAGATGCTGGCTGTTGCGCCAGTTGCCAGTATCTTTTAACCATTTTTCATCGACAATTTCCCTAAACAATGCTGCCTGTAAAATACGGGCGGGATACTGGCTCCAATAATAAATGGTAGCGGCCTGGTGCGCTTCATTATTGGGAAATAATTCACTGCGGCTTTGCTCAAGCTCCGCCTCAATATCTGCGATGACCTTGGGTTTTATTTCCCGTATCAGGGTGCGTTTAAATTTGTTGAATTGCTTGGCCCGGTAGACTTGCCATAATAGCCAAAGCAACGAACCCAGTGCCAGTATTAGAATAATTTCCACGATTTCTCTCTTGCATCTTGCTCTGCGGTGATCATATCAATTCATAGGTAAATGCTCTAGAGCCGGGGTCGAACAAAGGGCTTTTGGCTGTTAAAGATTGTTAACGGCTAGCGGGAGTTGTAAGTACTTGCTACCCTTAATGTGCTTCATTAATAGCTAGACCTTAAACTTAGCTCCTTCATGCATTAACAGCTTGGCTTTAAGGTTCAGGCCACCGGCATAGCCGGTGAGCTTGCCATTGGCACCTATCACCCTGTGGCAGGGAATAATTAATGCTATTGGGTTGGCGCCATTGGCGCTGCCTACCGCCCGCACCGCTTTTTCATTGTTGATTTTTTTTGCCAGCCACTGGTAGCTCTTGGTTTCCCCTTGCTTGATGGTGGTCAGCGCCTGCCAGACTTTTTTCTGAAATTCCGTGCCCTTAGGAGCCAGGGCCAGGGAAAACTCATCCCGCTCACCGGCAAAGTATTCATCTAACTGGCGGCAGGCTTCCACAAAGGGGGCGCTAGACTCTTGATAACCCGCTTCTAAGTCGATAGCGGCAGAGCCGTCTTGAAATGCCAGTGCCGTTAAGCCCTTATCATTGGCGGTCAGGGCAATTTCTCCCAGCGGTGACTGGTAAAGGGTAAAGTACATGCTCACTCCTGTTCATCTGTTTGCATGGCAAGTGACTGCCATAAATAAATGGCGGCATAGGCACGCCAGGGGCGCCATTGTTCGGCCATGGCCAAGATTTCTTTGTTGCTAGGTTTTTTATCGCTTGCCATCAACGCCTTGATAATGCCCAGGTCGGCACTGGGAAAAGCATCGGGATCGCTTAGTCCGCGCATGGCAATATAGTTGACTGTCCAGGGACCTATGCCTTTTAGCTGGGTCAGGGTTTTCTCCAATTCGCTAATCGATGCATAATTCTTGAAGATGCCACTGTTAATGCGATAAAACTCAAGCCAGGTTTTCAATGTCGCTATTCTTGCCGTGGTAAGTCCCATGTCCTCAAAATCGGCCGACGACAAGTCCGTTAACCCGGGAAAAGTTTTACTTAGCCCCATTGGGTTTTCCTGGCACTGATTGCCATAGCGTTCGGCAATCCTTGCGGCATAGGTGGTTGCGGCCTTTACCGAAATCTGCTGCCCTAAAATGGCACGAATGGAAAATTCAAATATGTCCCAGCAGCCGGGCAGCCTAAGACCTGGAAATTCATTTATCACTTTCTTAAGCTTGGGATGTGAGCCTAGCTGCTGATGAATGGCCGCCATATCTGCATCCAGGTCGAACATGCGTTTCACTCTGGCGATGACCTGATTTAACTTGGAAAAGTCAGTCATACAAACCTTGAGTTCCAGCGCCGGCTTGGTTTTATGATGCCCGACCTTAAGCCAGCCCTGACTCTTACCCAGTTCAAACGTGCGGGAATAATGCGTTTCGCTAATATGCTCGACATTGCTCATTTGCCTGTGCTGGAAAAACGCCAGCATCAGGGGCCAGTCAAACGGCGGGCGATAGGGCAGCAGTACGCTAATGGTGTTTTCACTATCGTTGATTTTCTTATTTTTCCTTAGCTCGCTAGGCGTGCAATGATAGGTGTGCTTGATTGCTTCATTAAAACGCCTGACGCTTTGAAAGCCAGCGGCAAAACAGACATTGGTGATGCTTAATCCCGTTGTCGTCAGCAGTTTGCGGGCGAGCAGCAACCTTTGATGATGAACAAACTTGCTCGGTGCGACCCCGTATTGCTTGACAAAGAGTCTGTGCAGCTGCCTCTCATTGATACCGAATTCTTCCGCCAGCCCGGAAATTTTACCGTCTCCCGCCTCCAGTGCCTGGCTCAATTGTTTCATTTTCACCGAGAGATTGACAGCTGGGGCCAGTTCAGGAATACAGCGCTTACACGGCTGAAAACCGTCTTGTTGTGCCTGTATGGCACTAGGATAGTAACGGACATTTTCCGGCTTTGGCGGTCTGGCGGGACATATGGGACGACAAAAAATGCCGGTAGTCAGAACCGCGGTATAAAATTTACCGTCAAACCTGTGATCACGACTCAGGCGTGCCTGCTCACAAACCTTATCGTTGAGAATTTTCGGGTTATTGTTATCTTCAAAACTGTCATGCTTGTCAGTGTTTGCCAAAATCATTTTTACCATTTAGTTACTGCCAACGTCCATTATACCCTACTTAAAGTTTGGAAACTGAACTGGCGAAATTCGGACACTAATGTAAAAACAATTTTTGTGATTTGCTAACCAAAACATCGAAGATTAGATATTTGCTAAGAGTAAAAAATACACAAAAAGTAGAAAAAACCATCACACTTACTTGTACTATGGTACATCTGTGTTGTAGGGTAGAGGTACGACCTGATTTATTCAAAAATGGCGGGTTTTGTGATTTTTATCACTTTTTTTAAGAATTCGTCGATGTTTTTTTAAAAATTCGTCAGTGATTTTGAACATTACGTAAGTATTTTTGTGCTTGCGCCAATATAGTGGGTAAATAAAAAAATAAAATTTTCATCAGTAGTTGGTTTAGGGGGAGAGCATCATGGTATCGGGATCCAGTCAGTGTAATAGTCAAATTAACAGTAAGAAAAAACTCATTACACAGGCAGTTGTTTCTGCATTGGCGGTAACGCCGGTGTGGCTTTATGCCGCAGAGCAAGAAGAGAAAGAATCTGAGATTGAAGTGGTTACTGTTACGGCACAAAAGCGGGTGCAGAACATTTTAAAAGTACCAGTCACCGTAGGTACGGTAACAGAAGATACCATTGAAGAAAGTGGTTCCATCCTGCTAAGCGATATAGACAAGTTTATTCCTGGCTTTGAATTTAGTGACGGCAATATGACCCAGGCTGGTGTCACCATGCGTGGTATTTCCAGCCCCAATATCAGCTCAGGGGGAGATCCTTCTTCCGCCACCTTCTATGATGATGTTTATATGCCGCGTGCCGCACAAAACGTTATTTTCTCGGATATGGCCCGGGTTGAAGTACTAAAGGGCCCGCAAGGCACGCTGTTTGGTCGTAATGCCGCCATGGGTGTGGTCAATATGGTGCCCAAGTCGCCGTTCTCGGAATTCGAGGGCTTTATCAAGGGCACCCTGGGCTCGGATAATCTGCAACGCTACGAAGGCATGATCAATATTCCGCTTGCCGATAACTTTTACATGCGTGCCAATGTCCTGACCAATGCCCAGGATGGTATCGTTGAGAATATCTCTAAACCCGCCTGGAATGACGGCACCAAAATCTGGGATCTGGGCGAGCGATCTCATGATGCCGCCCGTGTTTCCTTCCTGTGGGATATTTCTGAGCAAACAGACTTTCAAATCTCTTATGACTGGGATGATTTAGAACAGGCACCGCCAATGGCCGTTGGTGTCAGTGAATATGCCTATAACAATGGACAAACCCCATTTGCGTCCAAGGCGGAAAATGATATTCGAAATGGCGTGGAAAAGCGCGATATGTACGGTATCACCGCCAAGCTCAATCACGAATTTAACGACGAATGGTCAATGAAGTACATTCTCAGCTATCGTGACTGGCAAACGGTAAACCGCGAGGATGAAGACGGTACCGCGGAGATCACCCGCTATTTTGATACCTCCAACAACGAAGACTCGGATATCTTGTATACCGAATTACAGTTTAACTATGTCGGGGATAAGATTAATGCAGTTACCGGTTTCTCCTACTCCAAGGAAAAGGTTAACCAGACTACCGAGCTAAATATGACGGCGGATACCGCAGCTCGACTGGTGACAGGTGAATTAAACGGCATAATCTGGAATGGTGTTGCCGAACAGGTGGCAGCCCTGATAGGCGGCAATACGGACGCCCATGCCGAAGCGGCATTTGGCCCGGACGTGACCTTTGAAGGCGCCGTAGATAACTTCTTTGCCGTTAACGGCTTCCCCATGGATCATCTATGGGATGCAGGCGAGTGGTCAAATGCCCTGAATGCGCTTGGCTTTGCCGATGCCATTATGGCTGGCATCGGCATGCCGGGTATGCCTTTGACTCCGGCAGTCGTTACTGCCACTGGCGACCTTACCTATGACATAGTTGCTTCACAAATGGGTGTGGCCGAAGTTTTCGGTCCCAGCTATTCCGGCATGTTCTGGCAGGAAACGGTCAATAACACGGGTGATTTTACCAACTGGGGTATCTATGCTGATATCGACTATAGCATTAACGATAAGTGGAATGTGATCGGTGGCCTGCGTTACTCAAAAGATGAAAAGGACTTTACCTGGTATATCCCGCAAACATCATTTGCTGCGGTTCGCCCGGGTGTCGGTAACCTGATTTATCCTCAGGTGGATATGGCGGCATCCGATGACTGGAGCAAGGTGACCGGCCGATTGGTGACCAGTTACCAGCTGGACGATAACCATATGTTTTTTGCGTCCTACTCTACCGGGTACAAGTCCGGTGGCTTTGACTCCTTGACGCCAAGCCAGGAGTCTTTTGATCCCGAAGACACCTCCAATATTGAAATTGGTTATAAAGGGGTTGCCTGGGATGAACTGGTCGCCAATATTAGCTTTTACTATCTTGAGCTGGATAACTTCCAAACCACTAAAGACTCCAAGCCACCGGGAAGCCCGCAAGCCTCGCCCACTATCTTCAATGAAGACAAGGAAATTACCGGCATGGAAATCGACCTGCGCTGGAATGCCTCTGAAAGCCTGATACTTGGGGTGGTTTCCGAGATTCGCTCAACCGATACCATGACGCCGGATTTCTATAACGGTGAAGGTGAGCTGATTGAGGCCACCACAACCTCTTCCAATGCGGCCATCAACTATACGCTGACCCTGGACTGGATGCCGGACTTTGGCGTCGGTACCACCAACTTCCATATGGACTATGTCTATTTGGAAAACATTAATGACGAGCAGGCGGGCCTAGAAGATTATGCCAAGGCGATTCCTGCCTATTTCAAGGACACCAAAGACTTGAACGCCCGTTTATCCTGGACCAATGACGCGGATAATCTGGAAATTGGCCTTTGGGGTAAGAACCTGTTTGATGAACGCTATGTACTGAGTGTTGGCGGCTTGACCGCAGACGTGCTGGGCACGCCACACGCCAGGATCAACAGGGGTTTGGAAGCGGGTATTGACGTTAAATACTCATTCTAACTAAGTTGTTCTGTCCAAAAAATCAAAAAGCCGAAGCCTGGATGCTTCGGCTTTTTGATTTTCTCTCTAAAGCTAAAATATTAGATTACATCTTAGTATCGAAACACCTGTTTCAATTCTGAACTTTTGTGTTTACTATGTTGGCAGGCCAATAAAACAGGGTGCATTCTTGGCAGTCTTGAATATTAAGAAAATGCTTTGTTTATCATCCTATTGGCTCTTCATTTTTTAATAAAACATAGCTAAAAGAATAATAATGCAGTCAGCTACCGAGTTTTTTTCTTACCTTGCCTTTACGCAAATGTTTATTTGCGTTTTGCTGCTTTTTCCCTTGTGGAAAAAAAATCAATCCATTCGTCTCTATGTTTTGCTGATGGCATCTGGTTGCGCCTACCTGCTTAGTGAAATTTTTCAACCGATAGCACAATATTCATTGTTACACTGGCTGGACATGATAGGGGGCAATGCCTTGCCCGGCGTGTTCTGGCTGGTGAGCCTAAGTGTCTTTGGCGATCATATAGTGCTCAAACGCTGGCAGTTTGTTGTTGCGTCCCTGACCCTGGTTATTCCTCTGTCGGCAACCTTGCTGCAATTGATTTTTGGCTTTGAGTTAAAGCAATTTGTCGCATTGGATGGGCTGGTGCGATACGGCGCCATGGCGCTGGAGCTGGTGCTTATTTGCCATGCCCTGGTCATTGCCATTAAGCACTGGCGTGACGATCTGGTTCAGGAAAGACGCTATATCCGCGGCGGTGTGATCAGTGTTTCCGGCCTGTATATCTTTTTGGTTATTTTTATCGAGCAGTTGCTGAGTATTCAGTGGGCAATTTTGGGCTTGCTGCAGGCCCTTGTTTTGGCGGTACTGGTGACAGGCATAAATTTTTTGCTGTTCAGCTTGCGCGAGTCCAGCCTGTTTGAAACGGTTAAGCCAAAACTAGTGGAAAAACCAGCGGCCAAGGTTCCTTCGCCAGAGCTGAGTCGCATCATAGACTCCATGGTCAAAGATAAATTATATCAACAGGACGGAATTACCATCTCGGGACTGGCCAAGCACCTGTCTATTCACGAATATAAATTACGCCATTTGATTAATGGTGAAATGAACTATCGAAATTTTAATGATTTTCTAAATTATTACCGTATTTCCGAAGTGACAAAACACCTTGCTCAGCCGGAATTAAGCAGTACACCCGTGCTGACGCTGGCTTTGGACAGTGGATTTAGAAGTTTGAGTTCGTTTAATAAGGCATTTAAGGCCACCCATGGTGTAACCCCCACAGAATACAGGAAAAAAGCGCTGTCGATTTCTTGATATAGCAGGTTTATTTTGGAATCCGTCAGCTTTTTTTAGTAATCCGTCAGCTTTTATCGCCCGCCATCCCTATAGTTGATGCCAAGTTTTAAGTTTGGGATTTGATTATGCTATCGACGGTTAAGTGTTTTTTCATTGCCAGTGCGGCAACAGTGATCACCGTGTTTTTTCCTGCCAAGGCTTCGGCAAATTCAAGCCAGGAACTCTATCAACAGTGCGTCGCCTGTCATGGTGTCAAGGGAGAAGGCAATGCAACACTGAATGCCCCAGCCATCGCCGGCCAATTCGACTGGTACTTGAGCCGCCAAATAAAGAATTTCAAACAGGGATTAAGGGGCAGCCATCCGGACGATGTTTATGGCAAGCAAATGCTGGCGATAGTATCCCTGCTGGATACGGAAAAAGATCTGGCTAGCTTAAGTGCATACATTCAATCACTGCCAGCCGTGGCAAGCAATTCGACCGCCAAGGGCGATTTAAAAAATGGCAATAGCTATTACCAGGGTAAATGCGGTGCCTGCCATGGCGGTCAGGGACAGGGGAATGTTTCTCTTCAGGCACCTAAGCTGGCGGGGATAGACACCGCCTATTTAAAACGCCAAATGGAAAACTTTAGCAAGGGCATTCGCGGCAGTCATGAACAGGACAAGCTGGGCCGCCAAATGGCGATGATGGCCAAGACCACATCGGGCAAGGAGCTGGATGATATCCTGTATTATATCTCCCAGCAGCAGTAGGGGAGTGAGCATGAAGCCTATCTCTTTATTCTTATCCCTGTTATTGGCGTTAAATATCACCAGTGCCGCCGCAAGTACACAAGGTGGCGGCCAGTTTGAGCTGGCGAAAAACTGCCCGCCCAGCTTTGAGCTGACCGAAAAGGGCGTGTGCATGCTGGTTAGCCAATATCAGTTTTATGACTCGGTCCAAAACCGCGGGCTGGGCGGCACGCAAACTAACCTCCCCAAGCACAGGGGCGGCTTTACCCCGGCGCAAATCGACCTTGGCCGTTATTTGTTTTTCGACCCGGCCCTGTCTAAAGATGGTTCCATCTCCTGCGCCAGTTGCCATCAACCGGACAAGGGCTTTAGTGATGATCTGGACCGTAGCATAGGCATCACGGGCGAGAAAGTCGGCCGTAGCGCGCCAACGCTGTGGAACGTCGGCTTTCTCGACAAGTTTTTCTGGGATGTCAGGGCAACATCCTTGGAAGAACAAGCGCAAGGGCCGCTGTTTGATCCCCTGGAGATGGGCAACTCGCCGGAGCAGTTAAAGGCGACCCTGGTTGCAAATAAGCATTACCAGAAATTGTTTGCCGAGGCTTTCCCTGATGCAAATGGCATTGAGCTTGACCAGGTTTATACCGCACTGACGGCATTTCAAACCTCGTTAATTTCTCTTAACAGCCGCTATGACAGGTACGCCCATGGCTATCACCAGGCACTGACGCCAAATGAAATCGCCGGGATGAATGTGTTTCGCTCATTCGTTGCCCGCTGCGCCGAGTGCCATCAGCCACCACTGTTTACCAATAACCAGATTGCCGTTATCGGTGCCCCCGAGCCCGAAGGCAGGCCGCTGGATATTGGCGCAGAAAAAACCTATAACGCGCCTAAATTAAGGGGGGCATTCAAGGTGCCGACATTAAGAAATATCACCAAGTCGGCGCCTTATATGCACTCTGGCAGGTATGACGACCTGCGGGAAGCGGTGAAGTTTTATAACGACGGACGAGGCAATGCCGTGCCGGAAGGAGAAAAAATGCAGCTGCATTGGCACATGTCGGAACCTGATCTCACCGATAGAGAAATAGATCTTATCGTTGAATTTCTAGGTGCGCTTACCGACGAAAGCTTAACGCCCAGGGTGCCGGACAGGGTGCCGTCGGGCTTGAGTCCGATTGATAATAAGTATCAGCAAAATATTAAAGATAACAACAAGCAAACCATTGAGCGTGGAGAATAATATGAGTTCAGGCAAGATATTAGGGGCAATATTAATTGTCGGGGCATTTGCAGGCGGCATGTATTTTGGCGGTAGCCAGAATAATACGCCGGTGATCACCAGCAGTACAGGGGGCGCAAGCTACTCTGGAGGCTATGATAAAAGTGCCGATAGTGATGCAAAAGGCGCTGCCAAGGGAGCGGCCATGAAACGCACAGTGGCTGGAAAAACCCATGTCGTCAATGATGGCGATTTGATTATGGATGCGGTGCAGGCGGCACAGCCGGGAGATACCATCCAGGTGATGCCGGGCACCTACCATGAAACCGTCTATATAGATAAGGATGATATCCGTATCATAGGCGTGGTTAAGGAAGGCAAGCGGGCGACGCTCGATGGCCAGGGCAAGCTTAATGACGCCATCCTGTACTCGGGCAATAATTTTGTTGTCGAGAACATGCAAATCACCAAATACAAGGGTAATGGCATCATGGGCCAGGCGGGCAACAATTTCGAGATCCGCAATAATATTATTGTTGATACAGGTGTTTACGGCATTTTTCCCCAGCTGGGTAAAAACGGTATTGTTGAATACAATGTGATTTCTGGCATCGAAGATGCCGCCATCTATGTCGGCATGAGTGACAATATTCATGTCGCCTATAATGACGTCTTTGACAGTGTCGCCGGTATTGAGATTGAAAACTCCCGCCATGCGATAGTGGAGGACAACTACGTCCATAACAATACCGGTGGCATCCTGGCCTTTATTACCCCGGGCCTGCCGATAAAAACCACTTATGATGTCATTATTCGCAATAACTTTGTTTCTGCCAATAACCATAAGAACTTTGGTGCCCCTGGCTCCACCGTCGGTGGCATTCCGGCCGGAACTGGCATACTGATCATGGCGGCGGATGATGTTATCGTTGAAGGCAACATTATTTCCGGTAATAAAACCGCCGGCATACTGATCACGGATCACAACAATGCACCGAATACCACCATAGATCCCGAGTCGGACCCCAGCCCGGACCGCGTGATGATCTTGGATAACCTGATGCTGAATAACGGCTATGACACCATAGATGAAGTTAAGGCGCTAATGCTGACCGAATTCAAGCAGGGCGAGCCGGACATTGTACGAGTGGGTAGCTCAAAAGACAGCTGTATCATCAACCGTCACCGCTATGTCAGCGTAGGTGTTAAGGACTGGAAAGAGTGTGACTTTACCAACACGGCATCGGTTGACACTTATCTCCTGGATGAGCCGGTGCCGCCGCGTGAGATCACGGGCGCCGAACGTGGCAAGGTGGTTTATATGGGCATCTGCGCCGGCTGTCATACCTATACCGGCCGCATGATAGGGCCTCCGGTGCAAGTCATCCAGGCGCTTTATATGCACAATCCGCAGGGAATTGCCGACTATATCAATAAGCCGACCAAGAAGCGTGACGACTATCCGGAAATGCCGCCACAAAACTATCTGGATGCCGAAACCAGGCTGGCCGCCGCCAAGTTTATGTTAAGCAGAAAGAACTAGTTTAAAGAGAAAAGGGAGCAGTAAAGGGAGCAGTAAAGGGAGCAGTAAAGGGAGCAGTAAAGGGAGCTATTGATTAGCTCCTTTTTTGTGACTTTTATATTTGTATACAGTATGCAATAATATGTACCATATATGATGTGTTAACTATTTTATAGAGGTTGTCATGCTTACCATAGATGCCGCAACAGTCAGTCAGGCCCTTAATTTTCCTGAGCTGGTGGATGCCCTGGCCAGTGCTTTTGCCAGTGATGTTACCGTACCGCCAAGGCTACATTATGATATGGAAAACCCCAAGGCGAGCCGGGAAACCACCTTGTTGATGATGCCGGCCTGGCAGGCGGGCGATGTTGCCGGTATCAAGCTGGTGACCGTCGCCCCGGAAAACAGCCAGAAAAACCTGCCCTCGATACAGGGCACCTATTTATTGCTGGATGTGGATACCGGCTCTATGAAGGCTATGATGGATGCGCCGTCATTAACGGCAAAAAGAACGGCGGCGGCTTCGGCGCTGGCGTCACGCTTTCTATCCCGACCGGATAGCGAGACCTTGCTGGTGATCGGTACGGGTACCCTGGCGCCACAGCTTATTGCCGCCCATGCCAGCGTCAGGCCAATCAAGCGGGTGATGGTGTGGGGTCGCAGCCTGGAAAAGGCCCAGGCGGTTTGCCAAGAGGTCAGCCACCTGGATATAAACTGCCAGCCAATCGATGATATTGCCGGGCATATAGGCCAGGCGGACATTATTTCCTGTGCCACCTTGAGTAAAGAGCCCCTGGTATTCGGCGACTGGCTAAAACCTGGGCAACACCTTGATATGGTTGGTGCCTACCGCCCCGACATGAGAGAAATGGATGATGTTTGCCTGACCCGAGGCCGACTCTTTGTTGATAACATCCCTGGCGCCACCAAGGAAACCGGTGATATCGCCATTCCCTTGGCCAATGGCGTGATCGGTAAGGATGATATAGAGGCGGATTTATTTTCGTTGTGTCGCCAGAAGGTTGAGGTTTTGCGTGCCAAGGAAGACATTACCCTCTTTAAATCTGTCGGCCATGCCCTGGAAGACCTTGCTGCGGCTAAGCTTGTTGCCAAATTTGTCGGTGAGTAATTTCCTTTGGTATAAAGCCTGGTAGGCACTAAATAAAGAGTAAGGATTTATGGATACTTTTCAGCAGCGCAGAGCCTGGTTGGAACAGCAATTAGATAGCGACAGTGTGGTTATTCTGGTGGGCAATACCGCTAAAACCCGAAGTAAGAATATTAAGTATCACTTTCGTGCCGATAACGATCTCTACTATATGACGGGGTTCACAGAGCCGGATGCGGTGGCGGTATTGCGTCCCGGTCACCCTCAGGCATTTGTACTCTTTGTCAGGCCCAATGATGCGGCAGCCGAAACCAGCTTTGGTACCCGCGCCGGACTGCCCGGTGCTAAAACGCTTTTTAACGCCGATCAGTCCTATGCCATAGATGACTTGGAACGGGAGCTGCCAGAGCTTTTAATGGGGCGGAGCAAGGTCTATTATCACGATGAGCAAGGCATATATAGTGATAGGATCATTGACTGGCTAAATCAGCAAAGGCGCAGCACAGGCTTTGATATTATCAAGGAATACCGCCAGCTATTGCCGCTTGCACCGATTCTGCATAACAAGCGTGTGTTTAAGTCAAAAGAGGAAATTATTCTTATCCGCCGTGCCGTTAAGGCATCAAGCGTCGCCCATAAAAAGGTCATGGCCAGTATTAAGCCCGGCATGAATGAGCGCCAGCTCAGCGCCATATTTGATCGTGAAATTGCCGAATATGACTGCTTTGAGGTCTGTTATCCGTCTATCGTCGCCAGTGGCAACAATGCCTGTTGTTTGCACTATGAAGACAATAACTGCACCGTCAGGGATGGGCAGATGCTATTGATAGATGCGGGGGCAGAGTATCGGTTCTATTGCAGCGATATTACCCGTAGCTATCCGGTTAACGGCAGGTTTTCGAAAGAGCAGGCTCGGCTCTACCAGCTTGTTCTGGATGCGCTGGATGCCGCCATCGCCAAGGTGGAACCAGGTCTTAGCTGGGACGTAATTTACCAAACCTGTATGCAGGTTATGGCTAAGGGCCTGATTGAACTGGGCTTGCTGTCGGGGAGCCTGGAGCAGGTGATGGCGGATGAAAGCTATCGTGAATTTACCGTCCATAAAACCGGCCATTGGCTGGGCATGGATGTACATGATGTTGGTGCCTACCACGATAAGGATGGCAACTGGCTATCCTTACAACCTAACATGGTTTTTACCATAGAGCCCGGCATCTATATTCCCGAGCATTGCCAGACTGTGGATGAAAAATGGCGTGGCATAGGGATACGGATAGAAGATGATATCCTGGTAACGGCATCGGGGCATGAAAACCTGTCCCGCGCCATTCCCAGAAGCGTCAAGGAAATAGAGTCATTTATGGCGGCAAGTCAAACAGGGTTAAATTAACGGGCTCTGGGTATTTGTTAATAGAATGCTAATTAATTTGCCCTAATGTTGACTTTCCACTGTTTGCTTATTTAAATGAGTAGTAGTAGAGCAACAGGGACAGTAAAAACTTATAGCGACAAGAACAGCTTATCGAGTAGTTTACTGAATATTAAATGACAAAAAACGTGTCTATCAATAATAGATTAAGTCGTCGCGTACTGATTTATATCTTATTGTGTAGTGCGTTTTTATCTGTCTGCTCCACGGCCATCCAGTTATACCTGGAATTTGAAGAAAACAAATCCGCCCTGGAGCAACGCTTCAGCAATATTGAAACCAGCTATATCCAGTCTATATCCACCAGCTTATGGGATTTTAATGAGCCCCTGGTAGAACAACAGATCCAGGGCATAGTTAAACTGCCCGATATCCGTTTTGTTAAGATCACCACCGGCTTTGGCAAGTCCTATCAACATGGCAATGCCGATGTCAATGCCGCCAAATCCGTGGAATACCCGATATTTTATGGTGACAATGATATTGGCCACTTGGTGATAAAGGCCGACTATCAGGATATTTACCAGAACCTGGAACAAAAGGCCTGGGTGATACTGTCATCCGAGTTTATCAAGACCTTTATTGTTGCCTTCTGTATCGTTTTTGTTATGCATTGGCTGATTGTTCGTCATATCTACCGTATCATGCACTATTCCCAGGAGCTGTCGGCAGACAACCTGGATAAGCCACTCGAGCTTTCCGAGCGCTCTTTTGCCAAGGATGAGCTGGATTTGCTGGTGGACGCCATCAATGATATGCGCCTGGCACTGAAAAATGACATAGTCAAGCTGGAAGAGGCGGAAAATGCCCTGATCAACCTCAATGGCGAGCTGGAAATCAAGGTCTATGACAGAACCGCCAAGCTGGCCGAAAGCAATAAGCAGTTACAGCAATCCCTCGATGATCTCACCATGGCAAAAGACTCCCTGGTGCAATCGGAGAAAATGGCGTCCCTTGGCCAGCTGGTGGCCGGGGTTGCCCATGAAGTTAATACCCCGCTGGGGATTTGCGTGACTTCCATTACCGCCTTAAGAGAAAAGGTGGTGGAGCTGACCCGGGCGGTAGATTCGGAAAATCTGACCAAATCCCAACTGACAACAACACTGAACCTGTTAACCGAGTATCAGCAAATTATCGAGCGCAGCCTGAATAAGGCGGTTGATTTGATCCGTGGCTTTAAGTCTGTGGCGGTAGAGCAGCACACGGACCCCGAGCTGGCCATCAATCTGTACCAGCATGTCAATGATGTTATCAATACGGTAAAAACCCTGTTTAAGCGCAAAAAATACCATATTCATCTGGAACTGAATAAAGACTTGAATATGGTCACTTACCCCAGCGCCTGGAACCAGATTTTAACCAATTTCTTAATGAATTCTCATATTCATGGTTTTGAGGGGCGGGATGATGGCGAAATTTCCATTGTCTTTACCGAGAGCAATGGTTATCTGACCCTGGTTTACAAGGACAATGGCAAGGGGGTAAATGACGACATCAAAAAGCGTATTTTTGACCCCTTTATCACCACCAAAAGGGGCCAGGGAGGATCTGGCCTTGGAATGAATATTGTCTTTAACCTGGTTAACAGCAAGCTGGGCGGTTCCATCAAGTTTCTTGATACCGAGCAGGGCTGTGGCTTTCAGGTCAAGGTGCCGATTATTTATGCCGAAAGCAGAAGTGTCTCTCAAGCTTAACTAGGGCGTGCTGCTCTTTCAGACGCTTTGTCTTGGACGCAGTATCTCAGGTTCCTAAAAATATCTCTATTAGTTAACGGATTGCTAATGTCGAAACAACAAGCATTTGAAAAAATGGGCGGACGCAATAGCTTGATAGCCATTAACAAGGTGTTTTATGACAAGGTATACAGACACCCCTGGCTGAAATTGTATTTTGATAATATTCCCCAGGAGCATATCGAGGCTCAGCAGGTAGACTTTATGCAGAAAGTTCTGGGCGGCGAAAATATCTATGTGGGTAAGCCACCTTCCCAAGCCCTAAGTAGAAGGACAGTAAAGCAATAAAAAAGGCAGAGTCCGAAAACCCTGCCATTTTACTGTGTAGAATATTAGGAGTTGTATCTAAAATTCCTTAGCCAAGCCCAGGTAGAAGAAGCGGCCTTGCAGGGAGTAGGTGTTGTAGTCAACGCCATTGGTGCCCGCGTATCTTAACGGCGGCTCCTTGTCCCATAGGTTCTTGACACCAAAGTTGAAATCCATGGCAAGGGTATCATAGTGATAATCCAGCTGCATATGATGGATATGGGTGGAGTCCATGACATGGTCATTGGGCTCTGTGGTAGAGGCTATATATTCAATGTTATAGGTGGCTGCCCAGGAGTCCATATTCCAGCTGGTGGTAAAGTTGGCCCTATCCTGCGGGATATTGCCGAAGGAGTTGTCATAGGTGCCAACGATGGAACGCGAGGGCGAGTCTGCCGTATCCTGAACCTCAAAGTCGAGGAAGTGTGACAGCTCAAAATTGAAGTTCCAGTCACCGACACTGGTCTCCATGCCATAGTTGATTGCCAGATCAAGACCGGCAATGGTACGCTCGGCAATATTGTCATTAGGCGCATAGACGGAGACTATATAACCCTTACCCCCCTCTGCGCGAGTTACCGAATCGGCATATTTGGGATTTTGCGCCACATAGGCCTGATCGATAACATACTCAGGGCTCTGAAAGACAACGTCACTTTGTTCAATCCTGAAATAATCCAGGGTAACTGACAGCTTGTCCATCGGCTGGTAGGCGATACCCAGGGTCAGGTTTTCCGCCTCTTCCGGTTTAAGCTCCTTATTACCACCCGAGGTGACATTAAAGCCCTTAACCGTATTTTGGATCAGGCCATCTTCAAGGCCGGCACAGCCAGGCAGGTCAGCTACTACACCAGTACCCGTAGGATCACAGGGATCTGTCAGGCCTTCGGTCCAGTTTGCCGATTGGCCTGAGTACATTTGCAACATGGTCGGCGCCCTGAAGCCGGTGGAGTAGCTGCCCCTAAGGGTCAATTCCTGTAGCGGTTTCCAGATCACCCCCACCTTAGGGTTAGTGGTATCCTTGTCAATATCACTGTACTGGGAGTGACGCACGGCAAGCTGAACTTCCAGGGTATCTAAAGCCGGAATGATAACCTCGGCATAGGCTTCGTCAATTTTACGCACAGGTGTGATCACGTCAGGCGAGGCGCCGCCCCAGGAAACATCGAAGGTTTCGGTTTGCTGGCTGATATCGGCCCTCTGGATGGCCTGTTCTTCCCTGTGCTCAACACCCACCGCAAATTCAACCATGCCGCCGGGAAGCTCGGCCAAAGGTCCGGCAATGCTGGCCTGGATATAGTCTAGGCTGTTGTCATTGATAACGAAAGGCTTAGTGACATTAATATAGTCCAGCATTTCCTGGGTAATCGAGCCCGGAGGGCCGAAAACGTTTAGCGGCACGCAAGTAGGATCTGCATCTGTACCACATTCATCTGACAGGGCGGCATCAATGCGCATCAAGGAAGGCTGCAGGCCACCATCCGTGGTCAAGCGACCGTCCTGGGAAGAATAGGTCAGGTTCCAGTCATAATCGTCAATGGTGCCGTTAAGTCCCAGGGTGTAGCGGGTGATATCCGTTTCCCGGGTGTAGACACGTGGCCCGTATTCGACAAAACGGCGAGAGACATTACCCACTTCACCAAAGGGGTTGTATTTCTGGTTGGCGCCTATGCCGTATTGGTTGCCATCTTCATCATAATGGTGAAAGGCTGGGGTTTCGGTGCCGCCACCGTACCAGCCGGTATCCACGCCAGGAGGCGCCTGGTTACCCTGGTTCCAGCCACCGAATGAACTGACCTCGGCAAATACCTGGACATCATCGGTCAGATCATATTCACCGTAAAAGAACATGGTGGTATTTTTCAGGGTATTAGCGCCAGAGGTGACGCTATGGTAGTTATAGCCCATGGTATCGTAGTCAAATGCGGTGACATTGGTGGGATCGTTGGCATCCAGGATGGTCCAGGTGCCAGGACCCAGGCCAAAACCGGAAAGCCTGGAATTGGGGGCAGTACCCGAGCGCATGTTCTGTCCGCCGACATGGGTGAAGTCGGCATCCTGGGTGCGGGTCCTGTCTTTTGATAACCAGCCGTCGGTATTGTTCTGGGACAACGCCAGCATCATATTACCGCGATCACTGCTGGCACCTATGGTCAGCCCGATACGGCGCTCGTCGGCATCTCCCCGGCTTGACACACCATAGCTGGCATTGACCTTGCACCATCATAGTGAGTCTTGGTGATGATATTAACCACACCGGCAATGGCATCTGAGCCATAAGTGGCTGAGGCTCCATCTTTTAGCACCTGAATCTGTTCAACGGCTTCAAAGGGAATTGACAGCAAATCAACCTGGTTATTCGTGTTGGCGGCTATGGTGCGGCGGCCATTGATAAGTACCAGGGTATTACTTGCTTCAATACCTCGCAGGGTTACCGTTGCGATAGAGCCTGCGCCACTGTCAGACTGAGAGTTTGAGGTATTACCCGTTAATGCCGGCAACTTGCGCAAGGCTTCACCCACATCCGTGATGCCAAGGCGCTCCATCTGTACCTTGGTAACTAGAGGCTGTTTATCTTTCGAGATTGTTTTTGCAGCAGTTTGTTGGCAATTTATACAAGGCAGAGCCTTTGTAATCTAGTTGCTCTAGATAAAAAGGCGATAACGCCGTAGAAATAGCCAACAAACGCTGCCTGACAGGTTCGGCTAAAAGCGTTTTATTCTTTGTTGAGCAGTATTTGCTTAGAATAACTAGGCGACACACTGCTCGCCGCGACTAAAACGCTTTTATCTCGAACAAAAATTAATCGCGAAAGATAAACAGCCTCTAGGGTAATGGGGGAGGCGGATGCCAATTCGGTACGGGCAATTCTAGAGCCGGTGACCATGATTTTTTCTATTTCTTCTTCAGCCTGTTCAGCAACAACCGGGCTGACATAAGTCGATGACATGGAAATCAATGCCAGCGATAGCAATGACCTCTTAAAGTGTTCATGTTTTTTCATTTGTAATCCTTGTTTTTCCTTCGCTTTTATTTTTGTTTTCACATCAATCTATCGATGCCATTTATACTGTATACAATATAAGATATAAAGCCAAGATCAAAATTTAGACAAAATGTTTCAGCGGTTTGAATTGCCCATACGGATCCAATTGGTTACTTGTTGCACTTGAACAGTGCAGCTGGGCTCGCTACCACGCACTACCAAATGGCATATAAAAAGGAGGGCTATTAAGGCTTGTGCAATGCTTGTTTTTTAAAATCAGCATCTTACGGGTATTTTTTCTTCTTGGTATAGCTATTGCTGTTAGGCCTCTATCGAGGTAAATAACAGTGAGTAGCAGGAAACCTTATGAGCGCATCGAACAATATTGTTGTTATTGGAAATGGGCCGGTTGGCCATAAGTTTTTAGAGTCTCTGGTGGCCAGCGGCAAGGCCGCAGATTATAAGGTGGTTGTTTTTGGTGAAGAGCCAAGACCTGCCTATGATCGCGTTCATCTGACCGATTGGTTTAAAACACGAGATGCCAAAGATATTAATATGGTACCGGATGGCTTTTATCAGCAACATGGCTTTACCCTATATACGGGTGACAAGGTCACCAAGATTGACCGGCTAAGAAAAACCGTCACTTCAGAGTCTGGTCGTGAGTTGGCCTATGACAAAATTATTTTGGCCACAGGTTCCTTCCCCTTTGTGCCACCGGTTCCCGGTCATGACAGGGCCAATACCTTCGTCTACCGCACCATAGAAGATTTGGAGGCGATTACCGCTGCAGCCAAAACCGGCAAGGTCGGCGCCGTGATCGGCGGTGGTCTGCTCGGCCTGGAGGCGGCCAAGGCGCTTAAAGATCTTGAACTGGAAACCCATGTTATTGAATTTGCCCCGCGCCTGATGGCGGTTCAGGTGGATGACGGTGGCGGCAGCATGCTGCGCAAAAAAATTGAAGATCTCGGTGTCGCGGTGCACACCCAGAAAAACACTCAGAATATCAGTGACGGTGATAAGTCCATTCATAAAATGACCTTTGCCGACGGTGAGGTGCTGGAAACAGACTTGATTGTCTTTTCGGCGGGGATCCGGCCGCGTGACGAACTGGCGCGTAATGCCGGCCTTGGCATGGGAGCCAGAGGTGGCGTGGTGATCAATAATCATTGTCAGACCTCTGATCCGGATATCTATGCCGTAGGGGAAGTGGCGCTATGGGACAACAAGATATTTGGCCTGATCGCCCCGGGCAATGCCATGGCGCAGGCGGCCTTGGATCACCTGACAGGCACGGGCGACAGTGAGTTTGCCGGCGCGGATATGAGTACCAAGTTAAAGCTGATGGGGGTTGATGTCGCCTCAATCGGTGATGCCCATGGCAATACCCCGGGCAGCCGCAGCTATACCTATGTGAACGACAGGGAAGAGATCTACAAAAAGATAGTGGTCACCCCGGACGACAAGTATTTGCTTGGCGCAGTGCTGATTGGTGATGCGGCGGAATATGGCACCCTGCTGCAGTTTATGCTGAATAAAATGGAGCTGCCCGCCGAGCCCGAGGGGTTGATCCTGCCGCAAATGGAAGGACATTCCACCGGCATAGGCGTCGATGCCTTACCTGACTCGGCACAGCTTTGTTCCTGTATGAATGTCAGCAAGGCGGATGTGGTGTCGGCGGTGGAAGCGGGGGCAACCTGTATGGCCGATATCAAGGACTCCACCCAGGCGGCGACAGGTTGTGGCGGTTGTGCGGCCCTGGTCACCCAGGTGCTTAACTCAGAACTGGAAAAGCTCGGCGTCGAAGTCAATACCGATCTTTGTGAGCACTTTGCCTATACCAGGCAGGATCTATACAACATTATCCGTGTTGAAAAAATCAAGACCTTTGAAGCCTTGCTCGATAAACACGGCACCGGTCTTGGCTGTGATATCTGCAAACCAACCGTCGGTTCGCTACTGGCATCATGCTGGAATGATTATATCCTCGAAAACCCCTTGCATGGCCTACAGGACACCAATGATTACTTTATGGGCAATATGCAAAAAGACGGCACCTATTCCGTTGTGCCCAGGGTGCCGGGCGGAGAAATTACCCCTGATAAGCTGATAGTGCTGGGCGAGGTGGGCAAGAAGTATGACCTATATACCAAGATCACCGGTGGTCAGCGGGTGGATCTCTTTGGTGCACGCTCCGAGCAACTGCCACAAATCTGGCGGGAGTTAGTGGATGCCGGCTTTGAAACCGGCCATGCATATGGCAAGTCCCTGCGCACGGTAAAATCCTGTGTCGGTTCAACCTGGTGCCGCTATGGCGTGCAGGATTCTGTCGGCATGGCAATATTGCTGGAAAACAGATACAAGGGCCTGCGTTCACCACATAAACTGAAAATGGCGGTGTCCGGTTGCACCAGGGAATGTGCCGAGGCACAAAGCAAGGATGTCGGCGTGATTGCCACGGAGAATGGCTGGAACCTTTATGTCTGCGGTAATGGCGGCATGAAACCTCGCCATGCGGATTTGTTTGCTTCCGATATCGATGATGCGACCCTGATCAAATATATCGACAGATTCTTTATGTTCTACGTGCGGACCGCAGACCGCTTACAGCGCACCTCGGTGTGGATGGACAATATGGAAGGCGGCTTGGAGTACCTGAAATCCGTCATTATCGACGACAAACTCGGGCTTTGTGACGAACTTGAACAGGAAATGGCGGCCGTTATCGGCACATATCAGTGCGAATGGAAAACCACCATTGAAGATCCGGAAAAGGTCAAGCGTTTCAGTCATTTTGTTAACAGTGATCAAGGCGACAGCAATATCAGCTTTGTTAAAGAGCGAGAGCAAATTCGCCCCGAAGTGCGGGACGAGCGTATTGCCGTGGTAGAAGTTGAATAGTGTCCAGGCAGCGGCATAATAATACCAAGTGAATTAATTAATTGATCACTTAGCGAGAGTTAAAAGGCTTAGAGGCAAGGCATTGATTGCAGAGAATGGTTATTCAGGACAATTGCTCCTGCATTGTCTAATTACCCACATCCATGTAGGGTCCTTGTCAAGATCAAAACGTAAGCATATAAGCCTTTTAAACTCGCCCTTTGGGAGCTCATTAGCAAGCTGATAACATCACAAAATTAATGAAATATAGAACAACTATGTTTAAATAATTTTGTTTGCTCTAAGCTCGCTAATGCAGCTCTAAGTTGGTCAATTTATTATTTCAATTGGTATAAATACTAAGAGAAGTTAGAGGAAAAATTTATGAGCGAATGGACAGATATTTGTCATAGGGACGATATAGTACCCAATACGGGGCGTTGTGCCCTATTTAATGGCGAGCAGGTGGCCATTTTCCGGGTGAATGAAGATTTCTACGCGATCAATAACCATTGCCCCTTTAGCCGGGCGAATGTCTTGTCCCGTGGTATTGTTGGCAGCCTGTCTGAGCATAAGGTGGTGGCGTCCCCCTTATACAAGCAGCACTTTGATCTGGAAACCGGACAATGCCTTGAAGATCAGAGTGTTACCATTAAAACCTATGCGGTGCGCCTGGCTGGTGACACCGTCCAGTTAGCGGCTTAAGGAGCATTCGCATGAAATACAAGTATTACACCGCCGACGTCTTTACAGATAAACCTTTTTTTGGCGTCCCGCTGCCGGTTTTTCCCGATGCCTCAGGCTTAACCGACGAGCAAATGCAGCAACTGGCCAGTGAACTCAGCACTTCCAGTACCGTCTTTCTGTTTTCAGGACAGGAAGATCACAGCCGTAAGATCCGTGTTTTTACGCCGCAGAAGGAAGTCGCGGCCAATACCCATACCATACTGGCAGCAAGCTTTATTCTGACGGCAACCGGCTCCGTGGCACTAAACGGCAGGCATACCCTGGTTTCTCTGGAAGGGGCAGAGCAATCTGTGGATACCTATGTCACCCAGCAAGAGGGCAAGCCTACCCTGGTGCAGCAAACCTATGATACCCATGCGGCAATCGACTACTATACGCCAACGGAAGAAGAGCTGGCGGCCATGTTGTCCCTGACCCCGGCAGACATAGGTTTTGAGCACTACAGGCCCTTGATTGTTTCCTGTGGCGTGCCCTATTTGATTGTGCCGATAAAGTCCTACCATGCCATCAGGGAAGCCAGGTTTAACCTGTCGGCCTGGAGCAACTCAACCGCGCCCAGTTCCCTGGCCCAGGAAATACTCTTGTTTGCCAATAACACCGATGACAACCCGGCGGACTTTCATGCCAGGCTAATAGGGCCGGCCATCGCCTTTCACGAGGACCCGCCCATTGGCGGCGCCATTGCCGCGTTTGCCAGCCATATCTGTGATCACCCCCATGTCCAGGAAGGAACCCACACCTTTGCCATACAGCGCGGGGCCAATGATGCCAGAAAGAGTATCCTGCATGTGGAAATGGACAATAAAAAAACCAAGGACTTAACCATCAGGGTGGGCGGCAGCGCGGTATTGATGAGCGAAGCCGAAATTTCGTTCTAAGTGATAACGGCCTATTCGGAGAATTGTCGCGGTATTGAGTTGCTAGAAGAGCTCGATATCGCCGTCAATTTGCTGTGTGAGCAAGGCCCCAGATGCGATTAACCGGTTGTAATTACAGACCTGGTTGCGGCCGTGTTCCTTTGCATAGTACAAGGCCTTGTCGGCACATTCCAAAATAGAGTAGGGGTGAGCGTTGGCGTCTATTTTTGCCATGCCAATGCTGGCTTTCACCTGGCCGATCTGAGGGAAAGGCTTTTGCTCCAGTCCTTGCCTGAAACGTTCAAACATTGCCATGGCATCTAGCTCGTTTTTTCCCCGAATAACGACGATAAATTCTTCGCCGCCATGACGAAAAATAAGGTCTGTGCTGCGAAAGGTGTTTCTCATCAGGTTGGCAAAAAGCAATAATACCTCATCGCCATAGGCATGGCCGAAATTATCGTTGATCTGCTTAAAGTGATCTATATCCAGCATGCCCAGCCAGTATTGGTTTGGCAATTCCTTTTCACGCCTGTCATGGTGGGAATATCCGGCTTGGTCGTTGCTTGATACGGCATTTGCTATCAAGTCATTTAGCTTGCTGTTAAACGACTTTCTGTTTAGCAATCCGGTTAACGTATCCCTTTCACTATCATCTATGATGCTTTGACAGTTTTCATAAATGCGAAGCAGGTTCTTGATGAGTTTATCGATATTGGAAAAAGAGCAGTTCTCGGCAGTAAGTCCGTATATGTCCAAAACACCCTGTAATTTTTTATCTACCAATATCGGAAAGGTTAAACGGGAAGTTTCACTGTTTGAAATTAGGCTGGCATGTAACAGGCACTGATGAATATTATGATCTGGCTCCAGGTAGGCACGGCCGAAATCATTCGGAAAGGTTTTGAAATATTTATCTGCGGTATTGCTTGGGCTGCAGTAGGCTAGTTCAAGATAATCGAAGCCTTTATTTTTATTGATATTTAGCAGCAGCACCGCTGTAGGGCGGAACAAGTCCACAATGGCATTGGTTAACGCCTTGTCGAGGGAGCGTTTGTCATGTTTGGCTGTTACTTCTATTGCAGCGGTTAAAACATTATCTATATTGGCTGACATTGAATGGGCAACGTCCTGTTTGGCGACCTGTCATGCATTAGCATCTAGGCAATATCATTCTAACATTCCTTAGGGAGTATCTTAGTTATAAGTGATAAAAAGGACTTGTGCAAAGTATCTGAGCCTGATACTTGACTGAGATAATCGGAAAAAATACCCGTACCTGTTGATAGGGAACAGGTACGGGCATAAAAACGCATGGCGTTTTTGTTGCGGTTCGGGTATTAAGAATTAAAACGGCTGATACAAAAGGGGGAAAGATCAATATCCGTTGGGGCACCGGTTATCAGTTGGCCGACCAGCTTGCCTGTGATGGCGCCCTGGGTTAAGCCCAGATGCTGGTGGCCCAGGGCAAAACATATCCTGCCATTGTTTGGTGCCTTGCCTATTACCGGCAATGAATCCGGTAGCGAAGGCCTGAAACCCAGCCACCTTTGGCTCTCTTGAGCTTCTTGCTCGCTAAAGGGGGATATATTGCTCAGCATCTGTTTGGCGTGCTGGTAAAGCAAGTCGGCGCGTTTCATATTGCCGGCTTTTTTCAGTCCGGCAAATTCCACCGTGCCCGATAACCTTAGGCCCTTGGCCATGGGCGTCATAATAAAACGACGTTCGGCCGAGGCAACCGGCCTGGATAATTCGTTATTTTCGGCCGTTGGCTTAAGGTTAAGGCTATAGCCGCGCTCGCCTTCGATCGGCAGTTGGTAGCCCAGCTGGTTTAGCAAGGGCTCAGACCAGGCACCGGTTGCGATCACCAGTTGATCAAACTCCAGTGATTCGCTGTGATTGCTGATCTGTACCTTGTCCTTTAAGGGCTTAATGGCACTTACGCTAAATCGCTTAAACTCCATGCCTTTGCTTTTGGCAAGATCTGCCAGGGCAAGGCAGATTTGATAAGGATCTGCGGTATGACCGACATCGGTAAAATAAAGGGCATGCTGGATTTTTTCACTCAGCTTGGGCTCCAAGGCCAGGGTCTGTTCCCGGTTTAACAGCTCAACCGGCACACCGGCATTATGATAGTGCAGATAGTGCTTTTTCACCTGTTCATAAGGGGTATCTTCAAACGCCAGTAAGCTGCCCTTGGTGGTCAGCAGGTGTTCGGCTCCGGCTTCCTTTAATATTGGCTTATAGTAGTCAATGGCATGGCGGTTAAGGGTTTTTAGTGCCGCGCTGTTTTTACTACGCCTTTTTTCACTCATATTGGCAATAAACCGCAAAAACCAGGGCAGGGCCTTTGGCATATATGTGGGAGACAGGGCGACAGGGCCCAAGGGATCCAGTAATAGCTTAGGCAGTTGCCATAGCAGGCTGAATTCCGCCAGCGGGAAAACCTGTTCGGTGGCAAAATGGCCGGCATTGCCCTTGGAGCAGCCCTCGCCTATCCCTTCCTTGTCGAGCAGGGTGACCTGAAAACCTTGAGACTGAAGCTCTAGCGCACAATTTATGCCGACAATACCAGCGCCAACAACGGCAATTCTTTCTTTATTGATTGTCATGGTTTGCTTCTCTATCACCTAAGTAAAAAACCCTGAGGGAAGATGTCATCTTCGCCGAGCATAAACTCATGGCAGCCGGTAACAAAGGCGCGTCCGCTCACCCTTGGCACGATTGCATCCTTGCCAAAATAATTCTCTCTGGTTTGAATACTGACTGTCATTTTGCCGCCCACTATGCTCTCGATATCGACGCCCTGGTTGTCGGCCAGGTTTTCCTTTACCGCCAATAGTGCGGCTCGGCCACTGACCCCAGTGCCCGTGGGGGAACGGTCTACTTCACCGTCGGCAAAAATGCAGACATGGCGGGAGTGGGAAGAATCGCTATCGGTTTTGGCCGAGTAAAAAATGGTACCGTATAAAAAGCTTAAGTCGCTTTCTTCCGGGTGCTTAAGTTTATGGCTGGCCATGACCGCTTTTTTAATCGCCCGCCCAGCGTCAATCAGTACCTGCTGGTTTTTCGGCGAACAGTCCAGGCCCAAGGCATCCGCATCGACATAGGCATAGTAGGCGCCGCCAAAGGCAATATCATAGTTAACCCTGCCTAGGGCCGGAACTTCAACCGATAGATTCAATGCCTCGACAAAAGAGGGGACATTATCAAAGCTTACCGCCAGTTTATTGTCTTGGTCATACTCTGCATAGGCGCGGATAAAACCGGCCGGAGCATCAATGCCAATAAATTCGTCTTTGGCCGGCATGGGCAGGGCCTGGGTTTCAATGGCAACCGAAACGGCGGCGATAATGCCGTGGCCACACATGCTGGAATAGCCTTCGTTGTGCATAAACAGGATGCCAAAGTCGGCCTGCTCGGTGCAGGGCTCGGTCAGCAAGGCACCATACATATCGGCATGGCCCCTGGGTTCAAACATTAACAATTGCCGCAACTGGTCCAGATGCTCGGTGACATAGGCACGTTTTTCCAAAATGCTTGCGCCTTTTATCTTAGGGTAGCCATGAGTGATGATACGTAGCGGCTCTCCTTCCGTGTGAGCGTCTATGGTTTTAATGCATTGATAATTTTTGAATTTATCCAAATTGAACTGCATAACAAATAGGCCTGTGGTTAACTTTTTTAAATTAATTCTTGCTCGATAGAAATAATTGTATACAATATGCGATATTATTTCTAGCAATACTTTTTAGTATTTAATAATTAATTGAGATTTAAAGAGAAGATTATGAAAGTAGATTGGCAAGGGGTATATCCCGCAGTAACCACACAATACAACGATGATATGTCGATTAATTTCGACGCCACACAGCAAATGGTCGACAGCCTGATCAAGGAAGGCGTTGACGGTATTATTGCCCTGGGTACCGTTGGTGAAAACTGCTCGCACACACGTGAAGAGAAAAAAGCTATCCTGATCGCGGTAAAAGAAGTGGTTGCCGGTCGTGTGCCTGTGCTTTCGGGTGTTGCCGAAACTACCACTCAGTTTGCCATCGAGTATTCTCAAATGTGTGAAGAGATTGGCATCGACGGCCTTATGGTCTTGCCTGGCATGGTCTACCGTTCCAACGAGCGTGAAGCCATTCACCACTATCAGCAAATCGCACGTAACTGTGGCCTGCCTATCATGATATACAACAACCCGGTCACTTATGGCGTTGATGTCTCAATCGAAGGCATGCGCATCTTGGCACAAGAGCCAAACATAGTGTCCGTTAAGGAAGCGACGGAAGATACCCGCCGTATTTCCGAGCTGTTTGCCGCCTTTGGTGACCGTTACGTGGTGTTTGGTGGTGTTGATGATATCGCCCTGGAAAGCCTGATGCTGGGTTGTACCGGCTGGATTTCCGGTTTGACCAATGTCTTCCCGCAGGAATCGGTTGCCATCTATAAACTGGCAAAACAGGGTCGCTATCAGGAAGCGCTTGAAATCTGGCGCTGGTTCTTGCCTTTATTGCGTTTAGATACTATTCCTACTCTGGTGCAGTGCATTAAGTTTTGTGAGCAGCTTGCCGGCCGTGGTTCGGAAGTGGTACGTGCACCGCGTATGCCATTAACGGGTGAAGAACGCGCACGCGTTGAAAAACTCTATAATGAAGCGGTAGCAACACGCATTGATTTATCAAAATTTAACCTAGACTAAGAATAAGGCAGGGCATGATTAAAGGCACCTTTTTTTGTATCGACGCACATACCTGTGGTAACCCGGTGCGCCTGGTTACCAGTGGTCACCCCAATTTAAAAGGGGATACCATGAGTGCCAAGCGCCAGGATTTTCTCGAAAATTATGACTGGATCCGCAAAGGCCTGATGTTTGAGCCCAGGGGGCATGACATGATGTCAGGCTCCTTCCTTTATCCTCCCTGTAGCGATAATGCAGATGCCTCCATTTTGTTTATCGAAACCTCGGGCTGCCTGCCCATGTGCGGGCACGGCACCATAGGCACGGTTACGGCGGCGATAGAAAATGGCCTGCTTATCCCCAGAGAGCATGGCAAGCTGGTGCTGGACGTGCCGGCGGGCCAGGTGACGGTGGAATACCAGCAAAGCGGCGAGAAGGTCAGTGCGGTGAAAATCCATAATGTTGCCGCCTATCTGGCCCATAGAAACGTTTATCTGGAGATTCCCGGTCTGGGCGAGCTTAAGGTGGATGTCTCCTATGGCGGCAACTACTATGTCATTGTCGAACCTCAGGACAACTTTCCTGGCATAGATAAATGGAGTGCCGACGATATCCTGCGCTGGAGCCCATTAGTCAGAGAAGCAGCCAGCAAGGCGCTGGATTGTGTCCACCCGGAAGATCCTTCGGTTAACGGCGTTTCCCATGTCCTGTGGACGGGAGAGCCGCAAACGCCGGGCTCGGATGCCGCCAATGCCGTTTTTTACGGAGATAAGGCCATCGACAGGTCGCCCTGCGGTACCGGCACCAGTGCCCGTATGGCACAGCTGTTTGCCAAGGGAGAACTTGGCCTGGGTGATACCTTTGTTCATGAAAGCTATATTGGTAGCCAGTTTGTCGGCAAGGTGGAAGCCTTGGTGGATCTAGCAACACCTAACGGCATTATTCCGGCGATTAAACCCAGTATTCAGGGCTGGGCCAAGGTATTTGGCAAAAACTGTATAACCATAGACGATGATGACCCCTATGCATTTGGTTTTATCGTTAAGTAATTGATGAAAAGAGATAAGTGAATTAGATATGACGATTACAGGTAAAAATTTAATTGCAGGTAACTGGTCGGGTGAAACCGAAGGTGGCTTTGTCGCCTTTGATGCTCAGGCCAACAAGCCGATGACCACTTCATTTGCCGATGCGACAGAATCTGAAGTCAGCACCGCCATTGAAAGGGCTCATCAGGCGTTTTCATCTTATGGCCAGTTGAGTGCGGAAAAACGTGCGGCATTTTTACGCACCATAGGTGAGCAGATTTTGGCATTGGGTGACGAGCTGGTCACGACCGCCAGCGTAGAAACCGGCTTGCCTGAAATGAGAATTCAGGGCGAGCGTGGCCGTACCGTCGGTCAGCTGGGCCTGTTTGCCGATCTGTTGGAAAAAGGCGAGTATCAGGGGGTGATTGACCTGGCCGATGCCGATCGCCAGCCTCTACCTAAGCCGGATACACGTCTTGGCTACTTGCCCTTGGGTGTGGTGGGGGTATTTGCCGCCAGCAACTTCCCGCTGGCTTTTTCTACCGCCGGCGGTGATACCGCATCTGCCCTAGCAGCCGGTTGTCCCGTCGTGATGAAAGCCCATGCCGCGCACCCGGGCACGGCAGAGCTGGTCGCTCAGGCGATCTTAATAGCGATAGATATTTGCGGCATAGATAAAGGGGTCTTCTCCTTAATCCAGGGTAAGAACTATGCTATTGCCAGCCAGATAGTGACTCACCCCTTGGTGAAAGCGGTAGGCTTTACCGGTTCTGAGCGGGTAGGCATGATCTTGCAAGCACAGATCAATCAGCGTCCCGAACCCATCCCGTTTTACGGCGAACTTGGCAGTGTTAACCCGCAATTTATTTTGCCGGGAAAACTGGCCCAGGATGGTGCAGACATAGCACAGGGCCTTGTTGCATCTCTTATGATGGGGCAGGGGCAGTTTTGTACCAGCCCTGGCATTTGGGCCATGATTGAAGACGAAAACTATCCAGGTTTTGCGGCAACCGCTGCAGAAGCTATCAGTCAACAAGCTGCCGGTGTTATGTTAACGCCAGGCATTGCCGCTTCTTACAAAGCAGCCGTTGCTGAGTGGCAGGGCATAGTAGGTGTAGAGCTCTTGGCCAGTGGCCAGCAGGGCCAGTCACATGAGTGTGCACCCGCCTTATTCGCCACAGACCTGAATACCTTTGTTGCCAACCCAGTACTGCACGAAGAAGTATTTGGCTCTTGTGCTCTTATTGTAAAGTGTTCGGATAAGGCCCAGTTGCAGCAACTGATCAGCTTGCTCAAGGGTAACCTGACTGCCAGTATTCATGCTGTGGACTCGGATCTTGAACTGGCTAGAGAGGTAGCCACCTCTGTTGTTCATAAGGTGGGCCGTTTGATCTATAACCAGATGCCAACCGGTGTTGAAGTATGCGCTTCCATGAACCATGGCGGGCCTTTCCCGGCATCAACGGACCTAAGAACCACTTCGGTTGGCAGTGAGGCGATTAAGCGTTTTCAACGGCCAATATGCTATCAGAATATGCCTGACGAGCTGCTGCCAAAATTGTTGCGGCGATAGAGCGCGCTCTAATAAAAACAAGGCCTAAGGGAGTTATTCATTGAATAACTCCCTTTTTTCTGTTTTTTATGCTCTGAATCCTTATAATAGTTTGCAATATTTTTAGGAAGTAGCGTATGACCATAGTATATAAAACTAGAACACAGCTAGTGGTTGAGACTCTCAGAGAGAAAATTTTAAGCGGCGAAATCAAGGCGGGCCAGCCACTGCGCCAGGCAGCCCTGGCGGATGAACTCAATGTCAGCCGTATCCCAGTGCGTGAAGCCTTGTTGCAACTGGAAGCCGAAGGCCTGGTGGCTTTTGAACCCCATAAAGGCGCTACGGCAACCGAACTAAGCGCAGAGCAGGTGGATGAACTGTTTGAGCTTAGGGCCATGCTCGAAGCCGACCTGTTAACTGCGTCTATCCCCAATATCAGTGATGAAAAGCTGGAAGAGGCGGCACAACTGTTAAGCAAGCTGGGCAAGGCGCTCGGCAAGGAAAATGCCGCCAATACCTGGAGCGAGCTTAACTCTGACTATCACAACTGTCTGTATTCGGGCGCTAACCGCCCACAAACCAAAGACCTGGTCAATACGCTAAACAAGAACGCCGATCGTTATATTCGCATGCACCTGCTATGGGCCGGCGGTATTTCAAAGGCAGAATCTGAACATACAGAACTATTGGAGTTATGCCAGGCCAGAGATACGGAAAAAGCGGTCGCCTTGTTAAAACGCCATATCCTGGGTTCTCGCGATGAGATCAAAGAGTTTTTACACCAAAGGGAAGCGACTAACCCTTAAAGAGCCGCTGCCTTTGATGCTAACCCGAAACAATCAATAAGATAGCCGCTTTTAACCTGTACAGGAATTAAGCGGTTATTGACTTCAGCACCATAAATCTATAGTATTCCCGCGCTTTTATACCCTGAAAAAAGAATGCTGGTTCTTGGTATCTTCCAAGGATCTCCTGTAGGCGTATATTAAATAAAGTAATTGAAAGTGAGTGTTCACTTTTATTCCTAAGCCAAAATACTTAACCAATACGTGAGATATTAATGTTTGAATTGCATGCCAGTAAGGTGCAGAACCTGAAAAACGATATGCTTTCGGGCCTGACCGTTGCCCTAGCTTTGGTTCCCGAAGCCGTTGCTTTTGCCTTTGTTGCCGGGGTTGAACCCTTAGTCGGCCTATATGCAGCTTTTATGGTGGGTTTGATCACGGCGGCCTTTGGCGGTCGTCCTGGCATGATTTCCGGAGCAACGGGTGCCATGGCGGTGGTAATGGTTAGCCTGGTGGCCATACACGGCGTGCAATATCTCTTTGCTACCGTGGTACTGACAGGTATCTTGCAAATACTGGCCGGGATTTTCAGGCTGGGTAAGTTTATTCGTTTGGTGCCTCATCCTGTTATGCTCGGCTTTGTAAACGGCTTGGCGATTGTTATCTTCCTGGCACAACTTGGCCAGTTCAAGGTCACCAATGATGCGGGCGAACTGGTATGGATGCAAGGTAGCCAGCTTTATACCATGGCCGGCCTGATCGTGCTGACCATGGCGATAATTCACTTCCTGCCTAAGTTGACCAAGGCGGTGCCTTCTTCCCTGGTCGCCATTGTCGTGGTAACTGTCCTGGTTCAGAGCCTCGGCCTGGATGCACGTACCGTGGTGGACTTTGTCCGTGATATGACCAATGATCCCGCTGCTTCCATCGCCGGTGGCCTGCCCGAATTTAATATCCCTAACGTGCCCTTTAACCTGGAAACCTTAAAGATCATTTTACCTTTTGCCCTGGTTCTGGCCGCAATTGGCCTGATCGAGTCCTTGTTGACGCTTACGCTTATCGATGAGCTGACAGGCACCCGAGGCAGAGGAAATAAGGAATGTGTTGCCCAGGGCGCAGCCAATACGGTCACCGGCTTCTTCGGCGGCATGGGGGGCTGTGCCATGATAGGCCAGTCCATGATCAATGTGAACTCAGGTGGTCGCGGTCGTGCTTCCGGTATTACCGCGGCCCTGGCCCTGCTGGCCTTTATCCTGTTTGCGTCCGGCTTGATTGAGCAAATACCTTTGGCCGCCCTGGTCGGGGTAATGTTTATCGTGGTTATAGGTACCTTTGAATGGTCGAGCTTCCGTATTATGCGCAAGGTGCCCAAGGCCGATGCCTTTGTCATCGTTTTGGTATCGGGTGTTACGGTTGCAACCGATCTTGCCATTGCGGTCGTGGTGGGTGTTATCGTTTCTGCCCTGGTATTTGCCTGGGAACACGCCAAGCACGTACAGGTTAACCGTTCTATCAATGATAAGGGCTCTACCGTTTATGAAGTTAACGGCCCCTTGTTCTTTGGTTCGGTATCCAGCTTTTTGGAGCAGTTTGAAATGGACAAGGACAGCGATGACGTTATCGTAGAATTTAAAAACTCACGCGTTGCGGATCACTCGGCAATTGAGGCGATAGATACCCTGGCAGAGCGTTATCTGGCACGTGGCAAGACTTTGCATTTGGTACACCTTAGCCAGGAATGTAAGCTGTTGCTGGAAAAGGCCGGCGACCTGGTGGAAGTCAATGTTATCGAAGATCCGGATTATCATATCGCCACGGATAAGCTGGCATAACAATCCGGGGTTATTGACTTTATAGCAATCTGCATAACTATTTATTAAGCAGCTTGGTATTGTTCCCGTTTAAATAATGCGCTGTTCAGGTATACTTTATCTACAGCGCATTTGTTTTTTGGTAATAGCTTTATTTATGCAACTCGAGTTCTTTGATGTTCCCAGCCCCTGTGTCGGCGTTTGCCAGTCAGATGACAAGGGCTATTGCCTCGGCTGCATGCGCACGCGCCAGGAAAGGCAAAACTGGATCACCCTGAGTTCGGATGACAAGCAGAAGGTGATCAAACGCTGCCAGCAGCGTAAAAGGCGTAAGGAAAACAAGGGCAAGGCCAAACAGGTTGAGGCAGAAGAAAACGCCCTATTGCAGCCTTCATTGCTCGACCCACCGGTCGCCAATAAGATTGATAACTCCACAGATTTGGATTTTGGCGATTTTGAATTGTAATCTTGGTGAATGTTAACGTTATTGGCTTATCTACCTGGCTTTTGTCTAGAGGCTGTTTATCTTTAAGTAAACCAATAAGGCTTAACACTAATTATTAAAAATGGCTTGCGGGTTAGGGAGATTAACTATATGATACGCGCTCTTTGCAAAAGCAAAGTCATTTGCCCAGATAGCTCAGTCGGTAGAGCAGAGGATTGAAAATCCTCGTGTCCCTGGTTCGATTCCGGGTCTGGGCACCATATATTTAAAGGCCCGCAAGCAGTTGCGGGCCTTTTTTATATCCAGTGTCTGATTTCATCGAACCGATTCGATTATGAAATACTTCCATGTATTTCACCCTTTGGGAAGCTAAAGCTTTTCTAATTTATTCCAGACAAATTAGTCCGGGTCTGGGCACCATATTTCTCTTTATTGAGAGTAAAGGCCTGCATTTTTGCAGGCCTTTTTGTATAAATAAGCTTAGGGGATAATTTCAGGGTTAATCATCATTGATTAACCTTGTTGCTGGCTTAGCTCATTAAAAAGTTGGGCTATTTCTTCTTTTAGCTCATCAATGGTGACATTTGCTATCAAGTTATTGGCTTCGGTTGCCATCTCCCTGGCCTTGGCGGTTTCGGCCATTTCCTGATGCCTTAGGGCCATGGCCAAATAGATCGAAGCGCTAGCATTATCCAGTTGAAGTGTAGCGGCGCAATCGAGCCCTTTCTGGTATATCTCCAGTGCCTGGTCGGCGTCATTGGTAAAGTCGGCTAGGGCCTCCCACTGTAGAGGGTGGTCGCGTGGCGTATTTTCATTGGCGGCACAAAGCTTGATCAAGGCTTGGTAGTGCTTTTCCCTGGCGGCATCATCATTGTTGCCCGAAGCCTTGGCTATGTCCTGTGAAATCTTAAGAATATTGTCAAATAAAGGCGCTTTCATTGGTAAATCCTGAAAAGTGGAGCTTAATACCAAGTGAATTAAATAATTGATCACTTAGCGAGAATTAAAAGGCTTAGAGGCAAGGCATTGATTGCAGAGAATGGTTATTCAGGACAATTGCTCCTGCATTGTCTAATTACCTACATCCATGTAGGGCCCTTGTCAAAATCAAAACGTAAGCATATAAGCCTTTTAAACTCGCCCTTTGGGAGCTCATTAGCAAACTGATAACATCACAAAATGAATGAAATATAGAATAACTATGTTTAAATAATTTTGTTTGCTCTAAGCTCGCTAATACAGCTCTAAGTTGGTCAATTTATTATTTCAATTGGTATAAGTGATTGGTTAAACCAAGCTCCCGTGATTAATTTGGCGTAATATCGCATATTAGCATTGGCTTCACTAGCAATAATTATTGATAGTCACATCATTACAGATATTGTTTGTTGGACGGTTTTTATACCCAAGGTTAAAGATGTTTCAAGCTACTCATAGCGTAGCGAGCGAATGGGAGTCGCTCTTGCTATCTTGATTGCATGCCCTGCCACTATTGTCCAGGCGGTGACTATGCCGATGGCACAGGCCAGCACAATCAGCGGCAAGATATAGTCTATGCGCTCGGGGAAGAAGTCCAAGTAGGTGCTGGAAGCCAGGTAGGCCAGGGGAATGGCAACCAGTATCGACCAGAGCACCGGCTTGGAAAACTGCCAAATCAGTAACCTGACTATTTGACCAATGCTTGCCCCCATAACCTTGCGAATGCCTATTTCCTTGGTGCGGCGCTGTGCCATAAAGGCTGCAAGCCCGAACAGGCCAAACAGGGCCAGCGACAGGGCGACACCGGCAAAGGCAGTCAGTACGTTATTTATGCCTTCGGGAAAGCGGAAGAATAAATTAAAGTAGAAATCCAAAAAAGAATGCTCGACAGGATAATCATCTATCACTTGTTTCCAGGTATCTTCGATGGCGTTTATGGTTTGGCTAAGTTCACTCTGTTCCAGCTTAATAGATGCAAAGCTATGCAGTGTAGGATTGATATAAAAAGCCATGGGCGATATATCAGAATGGGTGCCGTAAAAGTACTGGTCTGGTATAAGTCCGATCACCTTGTATACTTGTGGCTGAGGGTTATCTTCGTCGATAATGTTGAAGAACAGCTTGCCTATTGCCTGATCTCCCTGGCCCAATCCGAGTCTGTTGGCGGCCAGTTGATTAATGATGACATTTACCTGTTCAACCTGAGCGTTAAAAATATCATTGGCGATATTGAGATCGAATGGCCTGCCAGCAAGGAGTGGGATTCGGTAGTTGGCTAGAAACTCTGTGTCAATGGATTCTAAATGGATATCAAGCTCCTGGCTCTGATCACCAGAGGTTGGGGTGACATTCTTGACATTGCCTGATGATCTGTAAGGAACGACACCGGAAAAGCTTACCCCTTGAACACCTGGCAGCTTCATTAACTCCTGGCGCAGGGTCTCATGCTTATCCTGTATTTGCGGAACGGCAACGCGCTTGAGTATAAGAGTTGGGGCATCCAGAAAGGTACTGCTCAGTTCCTTCATTTTGCCATTCTGGAAATTGATGATCATTACCATGGCCAGCATAAAGATGGAAATGGCAAATTGCGAGGCAATCATCAGGCTGCGAAATCTGACTCCCTTACGGCCTTTCAAAAAGGCGTTGCGCAGGCTATCGATGGGGCTGAGCCTGGAAATCAGGTAGGCGGGATAGGCGCCAGCCAGCAGGCCGACTGCCAGGGTGATAACTAGCAGCCAGGGCAAAATGGCCAAGTAATCTAGTGAGACTTCCTTGCCGGTAATGGCGTTGTAGAGGGGGAGCAGAAGCTCAATGCCGGCAACGGCTATCAGCATGGCAAAAAAAGCCAGGCTGATGCTTTCAATCAAAAACTGGATCAGTAACTGGCCATGGCCAGCGCCAAAGGTTTTGCGCAGGCCAACTTCTTTAGTGCGACCAAAGCTCTGTGCAGTGGCCAGGTTGGTATAGTTAAGGCAGGCAATGATGAGTATCATTAATCCCAGCATTTGCACCGAAATCAGCACGGGAAAGCCAAATGCATCCCAGATCTGGGTGTTGGCCTCAATCAAAGGCCGTACCTTAAGGGCACTGATATGCTCGGTTTCTTCTTCCGGGGCATGGCGTAGAGACACTGCCTCGACCTGGCCTTGTAACCAGGCCCTGTCTTTGTTCTCTGGTAGTAAAATATAGGTATAGTCATTGGGATCCAGGCCTTGCCAGGAGCCTGCCATATCAAACTCGCCCAAATTCACCAAAGCCTGGAGCGGGGCAAATATTGCCAGCTTGTTGTCAGGTAAAAAGGAAGAATTAAAATGACTGTCGGCGGCAACATCCTCAATAACCGCGGCAATATGCATATCCAGCTGGTGGGAGAGGGTAAGCACCTGCCCGACAACATTGGTATCACCAAACAGCTTTCTGGCGCTTGATTCCGTGATGATAAGTGCCGAGGGATCATTGAGTGCACGCTTGTCGCCCTTAAGGTAATTAAAGTCAAAAATGTCGGTAAAACCCTTTTCGACGAAGCGAATATTTTGGTAGTAGTGGTTATTGTCAATGGACAATAGCTGGACTCGGTTAATGGAGCGCGCTACAAGCTCGGCTTCGCCTATTTCCGCCCTAAATAGCGGGGCATAAGCGGTTCTGACATTGGGATACTCCCTGATCCCGGTTCCGGCATTGGGAGAAAATACGCTGCCAACGGTAAAGGTGCGCTCGCGCTTGGCAAACATATTGTCATGGTTGTTTTCATAATTAACCAGAATAACGCCGAACAGGAAAATGGTCAGTCCCAGCGCCAGGCCCAGGATATTGATCAGGGCATATAACTTATGCTTGATCAGATGCCTGAGCGCCAGCTTTAGATAACTTGAGATCATGATATTAGCCTCTAATCTGATTTATGAAACGGCGCGTAAGCTTTCGTTAATGATATTGCCGTCAAACAGGTTGATGGTACGGCTGGCATAGTCGGCATGTGCGGCCGAATGGGTGACCATCACTATGGTGGTGCCTTCTTCATTTAGCGCCTGGAGCATTTCCATCACTTCCTGGCCATGGACACTGTCCAGGTTTCCCGTTGGCTCATCGGCAAGAATAAGGGCTTGATCACCCACTACGGCACGGGCGACCGCTACCCTTTGTTGCTGACCACCGGACAACTGGCCCGGCATATGTTTGGCGCGATGCGCAATGCCCACCTTGTCCATGACTTCAATGACACGGCGTTTTCGCTCCCTGGCACCAATATCATGATAAAGCAGTGCCAGTTCAATGTTCTCTTCTACCGTTAACTCATCGATCAGGTTAAAGTTTTGAAAGATAAAGCCGACATTGTGCTTGCGGATCTGGCTCAGCTCTTTTTCGCTGCAGTCGGTGACGTTTTGGTCCATAAAGTGGTAAGTGCCGCCAACGGGTTTGTCCAACAGGCCTATGATGTTCAGCAGGGTGGATTTGCCACAGCCGGACGGGCCCATGATGGCGACAAACTCCCCCTGGTTAATTTCGATATCCACCGAATTGAGCGCCACTGTTTCAATTTCATCTGTCCGGTAGGTTTTTGACAGCTTTTCTAGTTTTAGCATCTTGTTGTCCTTAGGGCGTGTTGATCTTTCGAGTTTAAATTTTGTTCAAGATAAATACTTTTTGCTCACGGCGCGAGCTATGTAGCATGGTTATTCCATGTAAATAGCGAGCAACAAAGAGCAAAAAGTATTTAGCTGAACCCTTTGGGCAGCGTTTGTTTGTCATTTCTACTACGTTTTCGCCTGTTCGAATAGAATAACTATGCTTCTCAGGCTCAGCCTTGTATAAATACCAAACAAACGGCTGCAAAAATAACCTGAAAGATAAACACGCCCTAATAATCATTCACTATCCAATTTCAATTTATCCATTCCCTTAAAACCGCCGTAGGAAGAGGTAACTATTTTTTCATTGGTGTCCAGGCCCGACAATACTTCAATAAAGCGGGTATTTCTCCTGCCCAGCTGTATGTTTCTTTTATAGGCGGTTTTACCGTCACTGCTAAGCACAAATATCCATTTGCCGCCCGTATCCTGGTAAAACTGGCCATTGGGGATCAGCAATGCCTGGTTGGCATCGCCCAGGGTCAGTTTCAGCTGAATGGTCTGGCCCCGGCGCATATCCGCCGGTTTGTCGCCAACCATTTTCATATCCACCTTGAATTGGCCATTTTTAACATTTGGATAAATTTTCGCAATTTGCAGTTGATATAGCTTATTGTTCCGGTCAAAGCTGGCGGTTTGGCCAATATCGACCCTGCCGAGGTAGTATTCATCGATATGAGCCTCCAGTTTAAAGGTGCTGGGATTGCTGATCTGGCCGATACGCTCACCTCTTGGCACATTCTGGCCTATCTCCATATCAAAGCCGGAAAGCCGCCCCGATACAGGTGCATGTACCACCAAATCTTCCAGGCTTTTTCGGGCAAAGGCCAGGTTTTCTTCCATGCTCTTGGTTTTTTCCTTGAAAAAATCTAACTGCGCCGCCATCAGTTCTTCGTCCGACTGTTGGCTTTGCAGGGTAACCTCATGCTTTTGTTTGAAATAATCAAGCTCGTCAATAAAATCTTCGAATTCTGACTGAGAAATATGCCCCTTGGTGACCAGCTCCTTTTTACGAGATATTTCTCGCTCCAGGCGGCGGATACGATAATTTATCTCAACCAGGTTTCGTTTATGATTAAGCCTGTTTTGCTCTAGCCTGAGCTCCTGATCTCGCATGGCATTTAATTGCTCCATTACTCTGGATTCAGTACTCATGACACTTAACTGCAAGTCAGAGTTTGACAGGCGTAAAATGGGTTGCCTGGCAGCAATATGGGCACCGTCTTCCACCAGCACTTCTTCAACCCTGCCGCCCTGGACAGCATCAAGGAACACGGTTTTTAACGGTGCTACCTTGGCACGCAAGGGGATAAAGTCCTCAAATACACCGGTTTTCACCTGGGATATACTCAGGCGGTTTTGTGCCAGGTGCAGGGAGCGGCCGGTAAAAGAGTCAGCAAGCAGGAACAGGCTTGCAACACTGGCTATGCCGACAGCTGCGAACATTAACAGGCCTTTAGGCCACCTGCTTTTAGTAATGCGCCTGTCCATGCCTGTGCCACTGGCAGTCGCAGCCTTATGTTTATGCCCTGTGGCTGATAATTTCTCTTGCTGCATCTTATCAATACTCATCTTGCTAGATATCTTTGTTCTGAGCCAGGTTACATGCGGGGCAGCCACATGCCCATGGTAGTAATAAAAATAGCCAGGCCGGTAATAAGGGCCAAAGCCGTCAGTATGATGGACACTATCAACTTGCTGTTGCTACCGCCTTTTGCCTGCACCCGCATATAGAGCTCCAAAATCGCCAGGGGCACTAGAAACTGAGCAAAGGACAGAAAGGATAAGAAAGGGCCCTCAAAGGTTTTTGGATCAAAGCCGACCGGTGCTTTGTGAACGAAGAGCCATAGCATTAGCCCAATACGGAAAAACCAGACACCATTCATGACAATGAACAGGCGCAGGGCCCATTGCCTGTGCTGCTTGATATTTCCTGCCATGGCATGACGCACCGCCAGGGTGGCAAAGAGCATAATCGCCAGGGCATTGCTACTGACGCCAAGATGTTGAACAAAACCACCGGCACCGCCATCCATTACCCAGACCAGGAACAGACCGCCCAGGCTGAGGATAAAGGCCGTGACTATATAGACCCGGCCATTTACGCGGTGGAATCTGGGAAGTTTGGCCCTTACTCTGGGAATAAGCTGCAACGCACCGCCCACCAAGACGACTACGGCGAGAAAGACATGGATGCCGGTGGCAAAATTACCTATGGTATCGCCCTGTTGATAGCCGTGTGGCAACACCTTGTTCCAGGCTTCCAGGTTACCCTGGACGGCCGAGGTGCCGTAGAAAGCCAGGACGTAATAGGCAAATATGAGCTGGCCAAGCACGGCCGTAAAATACCAGGCGCGTGCACCTAAAGTGATTGCCCTGTTGGCAATGCGTCTTTTTGTCGCTGACTCATTCTCGCGATTTGTAATTGGCGGCGCGTAATCGGCTATGGTTTCACTGATTGGGTTAGTCATGGTTATTCCTTAAGTGTTTTGCTTAGACTAAAGTGCATTAAAGGCTCCTGTTTGATGGCATTGTCTTTGCCTGTCATTAATTTCAATTGCTTAATAGCAAAACAACAGTCGTGCCAACTTTTATCTTGTTGAAATATAAGGTTTTAATTTTGATAATGGTCTAAGGTGTTCAAAAGTGAACACTTGGGCTTGTACGAATGCGGACAAAGACTGTACGATAGTGAACAGCTTCTATACTTAGGTGCAGACATGGATAAGGACAGAAAGATACTGATAGTCGATGATGATCAAGATATTTTAACGGCGGCCAAGCTGCTGTTAAAAAGGCACTTTGATCAGGTGGTGACCTGTAATCGACCCGAACATATCCCTATGCTGATGGCGAAAACAAGCTTTGATGCTGTTTTGCTGGATATGAACTTCTCGCCGGGAGAGAGCTCGGGTGAACAGGGGTTTGCCTGGCTAAAGCGTATCCTGGAAATAGACCCGGATGCCGTGGTGGTGATGATCACGGCTCACGGCAGCGTCGATGTTGCCGTGGAGGCGATGAAACACGGTGCCACCGACTTTATCGCCAAACCCTGGCAAAATGAAAAAGTCATTGCCACGCTTTCTGCTTCCGTCAAGCTTCATCAAAGCCGTTCGGAAACCACCAGGTTAAAACGCAGTAATCAGTTGCTGATGGAGACCATGGCCACAGGGCGGCAAAACTTGCTCGGTTCCTCAAAGGCCATGCTGCAGGTGCAGTCGTTAATCCGCCGGGCCGCCCCTACCGAGGCTAATGTCTTGATCCTGGGTGAAAACGGTACGGGTAAGGAACTGGTGGCGAGGGAGCTGCACCGGCAAAGCCTGCGGGCGGAGAATGTCTTTATGTCGGTTGATCTGGGAGCGATTTCTGAAACTCTGTTTGAGTCCGAACTTTTCGGCCATAAAAAAGGCGCCTTTACCGGTGCCGGTAAAGATCGCATGGGCCGATTGGTGGCTGCTCAGGGCGGCACCCTGTTTTTGGATGAAATCGGCAATATTCCGCATCATCTTCAGGCAAAGCTACTAACCGTATTAGAGCAAAGAAAAGTGACGCCACTTGGCGGCAATCAGGCCATTGATATCGATGTCAGGGTTATTGCAGCAACCAATGTATCGAGGCAAGACTTGGCGGATGAAGGTAAGTTCAGGCAGGATTTGCTGTTTCGCCTTAATACGGTGGAAATCCCCTTGCCGCCATTGCGAGAGCGGGTGGAAGATATTGCCGAAATAGCCGACTATTATGCAAAGCTGTATGCGGACAAATACCGTAAGCCGGAGAAGCCTTTCTCGCCACAGGCGCTGGCAGCGGCCAAAAGCTATGGCTGGCCAGGCAACATCAGGGCATTAAGGCATGCGGTAGAAAGGGCGGTGATCTTGTCTGAGGGGGATATGTATGAGGCGTCAGATCTACAGTTATTTGACCAGACGCCCTACTTAACGGACGCAAGCATGAAAACCGAAAATCCAAAATCGGAAGCCGATGAGTTTCCGGAGGATTTGCACCTGGAACGAAACGAGAAACGCGTGGTAGAACTGGCCCTGAAAAAACACAGGTACAATATCAGCAAAACCGCCAAGGAATTGGGATTGACCCGGGCTTCCCTATATCGCAGGATGGAAAAATATGGTTTTTAGGCGCTTTTCTTTCTTATTATTTGTCCGAGTATTGGTACTGGCCACTTTGCTTATGGCACTGGGCTTTTCCTTAACCAACACTGGCTACTATGCCGTCAGTTTGCTACTGACGCTGGTGTCATTATTTACCCTGTTTGAATTGCACCAATTTGTCAGCAAAACCAATGGCGAGCTGGTTAAGTTCCTCGATGCATTAAGGTACCGGGACTTTAGTCAGCACTTTCACTTGAGCCATACAGGTGGAAACTTTGACAAGCTGACCGAGACCCTAAATGACATTCTGCACAACTTTATGGCTTCGAACCAGCAGCAGGAAGAAAGGTTAAGGCATTTCAAGGCCATGACAGAGCATATTCCCGTACCCATGCTCTCCCTGTATCCGGAAGGAAAAATCAACTTGCATAACAATGCCGCCAGAGCACTGTTTTCAGGAGTAAGCGTTAACAAAGTTACGGATTTAAATGCGTTCGGCATAGACTTTGCCCAAGCCATTGAAAGCCTGGAGCCAGGCACTAGAAGGCTGGTAAATTTTTCTTTTGATGAAATGGAGCGTCAGTTAACCATAGTGGCGACACAAATTGTCACTGGCACCAGGTGTGAAAAATTAGTCAGTTTGCAGGATATTCAGAGTGAACTGGATGATGTTCAGTTACAGGCCTGGCAGGAGCTGGTACGAGTGCTGACCCATGAAATCATGAACAGTATTACCCCGGTCGCATCCTTGGCAACAACCGCAACCCAATTAATGGCGGATGCTCGTTCAAAGTTGGCCAATACCACTCATATCAAGGATGCTATTGAAGAGCTAGAAGATGCTCAACATGCCGTTGATACTGTTGCCCATCGTTCCGAGAGCTTAATGCAGTTTGTTAAGAATTACCGCAGCCTGACCCAGTTGCCGGCACCCAACAAGCAAGCCTTGCTGGTGAGTGAAATATTCGATGAGATGAGGGAGCTGTTTAGCAGACAATGGCAGGCTAAGGGGATAGCCCTGATTAGCAAGGTAGAGCCGCAAGGACTGAAACTTAGTGCCGATCCATGGATGTTGGAACAGGCATTGGTTAATCTGTTACAAAATGCCGAGCAGGCAATGGAGTTAGGCGAAAAGCCAGGTGTGTCTTTAACTGCCAGGTTAAACAAGCGAGGCCATGTCGTTATAGAAGTGTCAGACAATGGTCCGGGCATCCCTGATGAGTTACTCAACAAGATATTTATCCCGTTTTTTACCACTAAACACCAGGGCAGTGGCGTGGGCCTGGCATTAATACGTCAGATGATGATTGCCCATGGCGGCAGTGTTTTGGTGGCAGAGTCGGATACTGGTGGTGCCAGGTTCACCCTGGTATTTTAAAGCACTTTTTCGACTTTTCGTTAGATTGACGATTTTAAGCTATGCTTTAGTGAATAGTGTGAAGTAATCAACATTCTACTTTGAAGAATTGTAGCGCTGTTTTGTTTTCTTCTGATTAATAGGGATGTTAAATAGAACATGAATGTTTATACCGCCCGCCAAGCCATCTTTAACCGTAAAAGCCATGTCGTGGCCTATGAGCTGCTTTTTCGTGACAGTGCCGAGAATTTTTTTCCCAAGGTCGATCCCCATGAGGCCACCTCAAAGCTGATTATGCGTACCCACCTCAATGATGGTCTGATGCCCATTACCTGTGGTAAACCAGCGCTAATCAATTTTTGTCAGGAGTCCTTGTTACAGGAGCTGCCGCTATTGTTACCGAATAAGCAGGTAATGGTGGAAATCCTGGAAACGGTCGAGCCTTCTGACGAAGTCTTTAATGCCTGCCGTAAGCTGTATCACAAGGGGTATCACCTGGCACTGGATGACTTTATTTACAAACCGGAATGGACCCGTTTTTTCAACCTGTGCAGGATGATAAAAATTGATCTGATGGAAACCCCCTTGTCCAAGGTGGCTCCCTTGATAGCCACCCTGAAAAAGCGCAAAAAAGTTAAGTTGCTGGCGGAAAAGGTGGAAACACAGGAAGAATTTGAGCAGGCCAAGGAAATGGGCTTCAATTTTTTCCAGGGCTATTTCTTTTGTAAGCCGGAAATGCAGGAAAAGAAAGATGTTGAAGGAAACCAGCTGGTATTGATTGAACTGTATCAGGAAGTGATGCGAAAACCGCTCAATGTTAAGGCATTAACCGGGTATTTTGAGCATGATGTCGGCCTTTCCTATAAGCTGTTACGCTTTATTAACTCGGGTATTATCCCCATCAGCCAGGAAATTTGCTCCATTAAGCAGGCACTGGTTTATCTGGGGGAAGAAAAAACCCGGAAGTTTATCGCCCTGATCACAACCGCCATGCTTGCCGACAAAAAACCGAAAGAGCTTGTTCGAACCGCCATTATCCGGGCTAAATTTTGTGAGCTGGCGGCCGGTAGGGCATTTGCTGCCCTTGCCGATGAAGCCTTCTTGGTCGGCCTGTTTTCATTACTTGATGCCATCTTGGATCAGAGCATGGAGTCTATTCTGGAGTCCCTGGCATTGAGTGATGATATTGCCGATGCACTGGCGGAAGACTCTGATACCCCATTGGGAATTTTGATCGCTACCATACGTTTATATGAAGCGGGAGAGTGGTATAGAACGGAAAATGAAGCAAAAAAAATTGGCCTCAACTATAAACAGCTGTCTAAATACTACCAGGAAGCCATATTATGGGCCGATGCCTATGACAGAATTTAGCTGGCTCATTTGCTATCAATAAACAGACTACAGAACTTGGCTATTAACTGCTAAATTTAATAAAAGTTTGCCTTTTATTGCATCGAGTTGATGATCGCTTTAGGCTAGAACAATTATTTGATTTAATTATTATTCTTACTTTCTTTTCAGGGTGCAAGGAAATCATGTCATGAAAAAAAGCTGCTTAGTCTTTTTAATCGCTATGCTTATGAGTTGCTCACAGCAATCAGCGGAAGACTATTTATCCTCGGCAAAACAGCATTTAGCGCAAAGTGACCTTGAGTCGGCAAGCATAGAGCTGAAAAATGCCATCAAGTCCTCGCCGGAAAACGCCGAAGCCAGGTTTTTACTCGGTAAGGTTTACCTGGCCAACAACAAGTTTGAGAATGCAGAAAAAGAGCTGAGCAGGGCCATGGACAATGGCTATCCAGCTAATGAGGTTATGCCTCTGTTATCAGTGGCTTATCAAAGAACAGGTGCCGATGTCGCATTAACCGAGTTGTCACATAAACATTCCGGGTTGACGACTGAACAGGCTACCCAAATAGCCTTTTATAAATTACAGGCGTATATGCGCCTGGACAAAAAAGACAAAGCCAAGGCCTTAATTAAAGAAATACGTGCCTTTAATACCGAATCTCCATTTAAAGGCCTGACCCTGGTTTATCAACTGTTAATCGATAAAAATGAAGAAGCTGCACTGATCCAGGTCGATGCCGTACTGGCAAAAGCCCCTTCTCATCCTGAAGCTTTAAAACTAAAGGCGCTAATGCTACTGCAGCAGGACAACAAGGAAGCAGCGGCTGAAGTCTATCAAACTTACTACAGCCATTACCCGGATGATCATCAAATTGCCTTTATTCTGGCTCGCATGTTGACAGATTTGAACCAGACCGCCAAGGCTGAGCCCATGGTGGATAAACTGCTTTTAATCAACAATGAGCATGGGGTATTAAACCAACTCAAGGGACTGGCTCGATTTAACGACAAGGATTATGGACAGGCACTTGAATATACGGAAAAAGCGGTCAATACAAATACCACAGATTTAGCGGCGAGAATTATTGCCGGCTATAGTGCTTATTTTCTTAGCAATTTCGAGCTAGCCAACCAGCACCTTTCCGTGATTGCGGGCGATCTTCCCTCCGAACATCCTGCATTAAGGTTACTGGCTGCCAGTCAGTTAGCGCTGGGCCAGCATCTAGAGGCGAGCGAAACCCTTGAACAGTTCGAGCAAGTACAGCAAAAGGATGCTTCTTTATTGTCCAGTGTCGGCCTGGCACTGGTAGAAGCGGGCGAAATTGAGAAGGCAAAAACACTGGTCAGTCGTTCGGCTCAAGTCAGTGAAAGTGCGGAAGAATTAACCCGTCTGGGCATGCTGCAACTATCCCTAAATGATATCGATGGAATTGTTAATTTGGAACAGGCTTTCGATATTGCACCTCAGCAGCAATCAACCAAAAAAACCCTTGCTACCGCCTACCTTTCGACCGGTCAATTTGACAAGGCGGTCAGTCTGGCCAATAAATGGAAACAGGAAAATGAGCAAGATCCTCAGGCATTCTTGTTGGCTGGCTCGGCCCATATGAAAGCAGGACGGTACCAGAAGGCCAAGTCAGAGTTTCAACAGCTGCTTAAATTAGATGTTAATAACTTGCAGGCCCAAATCGCCTTGATCGAACTTGATGATGCACTCGGTAACAAAGAGGCAGCAGTGGCGGCATTAGAGGAACTGCTAGGTGAAAATCCGAGCTTTATTCCCGGGCTTATCAAACAATATCTGTTTGCTAAAGATAATAATAAGGTATTGCAAGGCATAGAACAAATTCAGCAGGCATTTAACAATGATAAGGAAAATCTAGGCTTACGTTTGTTATTGGCAAAGGTTCAATTGTCAGAAGGGAAAAATAAAAAAGTTATCTCCCTATTGGAGGAATACCCAACCGAAGCAAACAAAACTGCCGCTTACTGGGAAATTTTGGGGGAAGCATACTGGCGCTCAAATGATTTTAATAAGGCGTCCAGCCATTTTGAGAAATGGCTAGAGGCGTCTCCAAACAGTCGGCCAGCCATATTTGCCAACCTGGTCATACTGGATGGCAAAAATGAATTTAAACAAGGACTTAAGGTTACATCTGCCCATATGAAAAAAAATAGCGCAGATATGCAAATGAGGTTACTGCATACGCACTTTTTACTAATGACAGATGACGTGGCAGGAGCAAAGTCAAGTTTTGATAAATTATCGGCTAATGCTAAGCGCCTCCCCTTTGCTAAAGGCATATTGGGGCGGTTTCAGTTAATTGAGGAAGATTTCAAGTCCGCACTCGTTAATATCCAGCAGGCCTATCAAGCATCCCGCAATTCTCGAAATGTCCGCATGATATATTTATGCCACCTTAGGCTAGGTAATAAAGAGCAAGGATATAATTTTCTCGCCAATCATGTTAAGAGCCATGCTAAAGACTTGTCCAGTCTGATGTTACTGGCAAATATTCAGATGGGGCAAGATGTTGACCAGGCCATTCAAAGCTATGAACAAGCTCTGACATTGCAGGCCGATAATTTTATTGCCCTCAATAACTTGGCCTATTTTTATCTGCAAAAGGCTCAGCTGAATAAGGCGCAAGACTATGCGGAGCGGGCGTTGGAAAAACAACCCAGAAATGCCGATGTGTTGGATACCCTGGCTCAAATTTTAATGGCGAAGAAAGAGTATAAACAAGCCTTGACCCATTTAACTGCTGCGACGGAAAGCAAGGATGTTAAGGAAGAGATTTATCTCAATTATGTTGAAGCCTTATTGTTGAATGAACAGCTTGCTTTGGCGAAAAGAAAGCTTGAACAAAGGGAGCTTAAATTACCCGCCTCTAAGGAAAAAGTATCAGCACTAAAGGCACAGTATCAGTTATAGGAAAGGTGGCCGTTTAGAATATATTGACCTTTTGAGTTAGAGCTTAGTTTAAATAAGCCTCTAGGGCATTTATTATTGTTCAACATCTTGTAAAGCCTGGCCAATAAAGTCTTGGTGCGCCTGAAGAAGATCGGCATATAGCGAGTCCAAGCCACTGGTATTTTTAGACTTGACCTTAGTTTCAAGCGCCTTGGCGGCCTGTTGCAGTGTAAGTGCGCTGATATTGCCTGCCACTCCCCTGATGGTATGGGCATGTTGGCGAATAACTTCCAGGTTATACTGGTCAATGGCCTGTTGCAGTTCCTCCAGTAAAGGGGGAATTTGTTCCTGATAGTTATCGATCAACATAGCGAGCAGCTTGGTATTTCCGCCAACTCGCTTTAATATTGCCTGTTTATCCCAGGTTTGGGGCGCACTTTCTGGTGGGGGTTCATGGCTCAGGGAGACCATGTCTTTTGCTTTAGTTGATTTCTCTCTCTTGTGCCTCTTGGCTGCTTTTAACTCCGTTTTATGAGCTTTATCCTTTCCTGGCACTAGCCACTGGCAGAGTTTCTCATAGAGCAAGCCTTCTTCTATGGGTTTACTGAGGTAATCATTCATGCCGGCATCAATACATTTTTCCTTGTCTCCTTCCATGGCATTGGCCGTCATGGCGATAATGACGATACCCTTATTATTTTGACCGGCCTTTCCCTTGCGTATCTCACGGGTTGCCTGGTAACCGTCCATTTCCGGCATTTGACAATCCATCAATACCAGATGATAGGGAGAAGAATTATCTTCTGCTGCCAATATTTCAATGGCCTCCAGTCCGTTGGATGCAAGATCCGCGGTCAGGTGATACTTTTCCAGTAAACCAAGGGCCACCAATTGATTGATTTTATTATCTTCAACCAGTAACAGGCGTTTTTGCGCGAGCGACTCTTTTAGGGAGCAAGCTTTTACATCTTCAGGCGTTTGATCATTTGGCAATAGAGTCTGAATATAGTCATGCGTCACCAGGGGGGTTGCTTGCTGTAAGGCCTCTCCATTATCAACCACAACCGAAAGGGCATTAAATATATCCGAGGTCGTTGCCGGTTTTGGGAAAAAGCCGTTAAAGCCCAGGTCGGCAAAGTACTGGGCTTCATTGCCGGTTGACAGTGAAGTCATCATTACCAGCTTCATATTGTCAAATGCCTGGTTTTCCCTGATTTTTATACCAAGTTCTGCGCCATCCATCTCCGGCATGCTCATATCCAGAAATGCAACATCAAACAGGCCATCGGGGTGATTGAGCCTTTGGTAACAAAGTGCCAAAGCCTGCCTGCCGTTACATGCCTCGGTAACATCTGCGCCCCAGTGTTCAAGCTGGCCCCTTAATACTTCCCGGTTGGTGGTATTGTCGTCGATGATAAGCAGATGCAGGCTAGAAACATCTATCTTGGGCAGCACCAGTTGGGATTTATGGCTGGTTTGCAGCTCGATATTAAAGGAGAAACAACTGCCTATATTCTGAGTACTGGAAACGGAAATATCGCCATTCATGAGTTGACAAAGCTGTTTACAAATAGAAAGCCCCAGCCCGGTACCGCCATATTCGCGGGTTGTTGAGGCATCTACCTGGGAAAAGGCTTCAAAAAGTGTGGGAAGCTTGTTTTTGGGTATGCCTATGCCGGTATCTCGGACCGAGCAGTGAAACTGCAGTTTGTCGTTACTTTGCTCTGTGATATGAGCGCGAATAATGACCTCGCCCTGGTCTGTGAATTTAATGGCATTTCCAACCAGGTTAGTTAGTATCTGGCGCAGTCGATTGGGATCTCCCTGAACCAGAGATTGTTCTATCTTGGTGACGTCGAGGATCAGCTCCAGGTTTTTCGACTGGGCTCGGTGCGCCATGGCTTCGGCAAACTCTCCCAGCATGCCCCTTAGGTTGAAGTCTATTATATCCAGCTCCATTTTGCCGGCTTCGACCTTGGAAAAGTCGAGAATGTCATTGATCAGGGAGAGCAGGGATTCCGCGCTGGACTTGGCCAGTTCTGCCTTGTGTTGCTGGTCCTGGTTCAGCTCAGTTTGCTGTAAGAGTCCCAGCATGCCAAGCACGCCATTCATTGGGGTGCGGATCTCATGACTCATGCTGGCCAAAAATTCACTCTTGAGCTTATTACTCTGTTCGGCAGTCTTTGACGCTTCTTTCAATAATTTTCGGGCATTTTCCTGGATCATGGCGGCGGAAAACATGTCGCCGATCTCCTGTAACATCACCAGGTGTTCACCACTGCTATTGGGGCTTTCTTCCGTATACAATAGCAATGAACCGAATACATCGGCAATTTCGGCCTCATGGCGAGCCAGTGGAATAACACAATAACCATGTTTTGCCATGCCTGATGAGTCATTCGGTTCGCCGGCACTGGTGATGGTTACTTCACGCTTGTTGATGGCCAGCCAGGCCGCCTGTTTGTCTTTGCCTAAATCTTGGTTGAATTTACCCCGGTAGGCGAAAAGGTTTAATGATGCCTGGTCGCTGCCAATCAGGAATACGGCGGCTTTTTTATGACAATATAAAAAATCAAACTCTAGCAGGGCATCAATGGCCTTTTCGTATTTGTGTTTTAGGGAGATGGGCAATGAAAGCGCCTTGGCAATGGCGAGCTTGACCTGAGTCACCTGATACTGCGCCTGGTGCTGCGCTTCCACTTCTTTTCTCAGGGTAATATTTCGCACCATAAGGGTAAATAGGTGTTCCTTTTCTATCTCTATTTCTGAAATGGACAGCTCAATTGGGAAAAAGCTGCCGCTGCTATTTAGTCCATAACTCTCGGTTGATTGTTTATTAACGGCTTGGTCGCCATTTTGCAGCATGGATATTATGTTGCTTGTTTCAAATTCCTCTGAATCATCCGCACTCGGTATTAACAGGGATATATGCTGATTAACCAGTTGCTGAGTCTGGTAGCCAAACATAACTTCTGCGGCCGGATTAATGCTTTGAATTTCGCCATTAATATCTAGGGCAATTATGCCATCGGCAACCGAATTAAAGATGGCTCTTGCAGAGGCCTCGCTTTTGGCAAGTGCCAGCTCCGCTTTTTTACGCTTGGTGATATCGGTCCGTATGGCTATATAGCTTTGTGGCTTTTGGTTTTTCCCCATAAAAGGGATAACAGTGGTCTCAACCCAGTATAGGCTGCCGGACTTGGTTCTGTTGCAGATTTCACCATGCCAGACCTTGCCAGACTTGATGGTTTTATAAAAGTCCAGCCAAAAAGCCGAATCCTGGACGTTTGTTTTTAATATTCTATGGTTCTCGCCAATCAGCTCATCCCGGGCATAACCACTGATATCGGCAAATCTCTGGTTGGCATAGGTGATGGTACCTTTGATATCTGTAATGGCTACTATGGCATGTTGGTCCAGGGCGTACTGCTGCTCTTTCAGTTTATCCAGCGCGTCCTGTGTTTCTTCACTGGTTCGCCTAAGGGCCGATTCGTATTTTTGTCTGGAAGAGACCATGTTATTAAAGGCGGCAATCAATTGTCCGATTTCATTGTCAGATGCTATATTGACCTTGTCACTGGTTTGCCCGGAAGCAATTTTTCGACTCGCCTGGGCCAGCTGAATAATAGGCTGAGTGATACGTTTCGCCTGGAAAATGGCAAAAACCGAGGTGATTACAGCGGTAATGATCAGCAGCCAAAATGTCAGCCTGGCCAGCCAGTTGGCATCGGCCAGGGCTTCGTCACTATTGATTTCACTGATCAGCAGCCACTTCACATTGCCAATTTTAATGAGTTGGTGAACCCCAAATACGGTAACGCCATCCGGGCCAATGTATTCAAAGGCTTTCTCTTCCATATCATCGGGTAAGACAGATTCTCCGGTATGCTCACGGCGCCATAAATCCACCTGCTCTGTTTCTATGCGCCTGTGCAGAACCTCTTGCCAGTTATTTCTTATCGGGGTTTGCAAGATAGTATCTTCGCTGACCAGGTAATGGGTGAGGGAGGTTCCTTCCTTGTTAGACATGACTTCATAGATACGGTCCAGCCTTAGTTGTAAGGCAAATACGCCGATCACCTCTCCTTCATCATTGGTTAAGGGTGCCGACATAAAGCCGGACAGGACATCGAAGGAGGGAGTATAGCGTTCCACCCCTGAAAATAGCGTTTTTCCACTGGCCAGTGTTGCCTGGACTGTTTTGGAAAACAGGGTTTCTCTAAAGGGGCCTGTTATCAGGTTGGTGCCCAGGTCGCTTTCGTGGGCAACCGTGTAAAGTATATTGCCTTGAGTGTCTATTAAAAAGGAGTCATAAATATAGTCATAGTGCCGGTTAAGGGTTTGCAGGTCGGTTTGCTGGTTGTCGATTCTTTCATACCAGTCAAAGGTCTTGATATATTGGTTCAGTGGCTTTTGGCTGGCCTCAAGCCCCTGAATAAGACTGGAGAGCAGCTGGCTATTGGTTTTCATTTCTGCCTGGTTATTGACATCCATAAATCGGTAGCTGAACCAGCTGTCAATGAAGAGTTTACTAATGGTTGCAGACTCATGAAGCTTTTCAGTTGCCGACTGGATCAGTGAAGAGCGTGTTTGTTGATAGCTCAGCCAGGATACGATAACAAGAGGGATTAGGGCCACGGTAATAAACCAAAGGGTCAGGCTTTTTTGCAGTGAACTTTTACTTTTACCTGTTAATGAATACTTTTCTTCTGTCTCTTTGTTAATTGACATTTATTATCACAAGTCCAAATTAATTTATTGTTGCTGCTCAGTTATTGGTGCGGACACAGGCACAGTCTTTGGTAAGGGAGATTGCATAAATCGGGTATCGGCAAATTCATCGATATTTATGCTTCGCGTTAAAATGCCCCCTTCGACGGCAAATTCCATTATTTGCTTTAAGCCCGCCTTGTCTATGTCCAGTTGCTGGTAATTAATGACCTTAAGCGTCGGATTCAAACTGGCAATAATGGCTTCCCGGGTGTGCATGGGAATATGCTTTCGAATAACCCTAACTATGGCTTCCAGTTTTTCACCACCAGAATTTCTTGCTGTTTCAATATCCTGCCCGGCCTGGTGAATAAAAGCAATGACTTCATTAAGTGCTTTTTCCTTTGTTGCTATGGCCTTATCCGTTGCCAGGGCGATACATTCAACATGGCCGTTTTTCCAAGGCATAACGTCTTTGGAGTACCAGGCGACATGACCATAGCCGCCCGTTTCAACAATGTCGGCCCAGGGCAGGGATTGTTCGAATGCGGCCCCCATGGCCCTGCTGCTTTTGGCCTTGATAAAGGCGGGAGATTTCGGCGGAGCAACAGTCACCGCCTGTACTTCTGCCGGGGCATTGTAATGTAAACTTAAGCTAAGCCCATGTTCTTTCAGGTAACGATATAAAACAACGGAGTGAGTTGACAACAAGTGCGGCATGCCAATTTCAATTGAACGTTTATTCTCCAGATAAAGGGTCTTAAGTACCCTGGCAAGCTGGTCATCGGGCTTTCTGTCCAGGCGGTCTGACGGCAAGCTGATCTGCCTATAAAGCACATCATTGATGGCCAGGGCATTGCCGTCTCTGTGCATTAAGCTTACCCAGCGAAAGTGTGGTTTTTCGGTAAACATATCTATGGCCAGCGGCGTCATAACAAATGCCATATCTACCTGCTCGGCTTGAAAATAGGCACGCAGAAAGTCCCAGTTCTTCATTTGTCGGATTTGAAAATCGGCAAACTGCATTTGTGAACCGTACTTTTCATAGGCAACCAGGGCGGCATAGTGGTCGGCGAGCGGGATATACAGGGCTTTTATGCTTTGTTTTTCGGCAGGAGCCTTGTGCGAAGGGGCAGCTATTGCTTGAAGGGAAAGATTTAAAAACAGCAATAAGAATACTGAATAGGAGAAAAGCAGCCTGGTAATTTGTAAGCCTGTTTTCTTTTCGCTATTAGCACAGGGGATTATTTTACTGTTCATAGACTTAGCGTCACCGTTAATGTTAACGCTAAGTCTAGTTCAAGATAGTGAATTAAAAAATAAACAGGAGAAAGGAGCCAAGTGGCTAACTATGGGCGAAACGGAATCAACGCCCTTGGTGTTATTTAAGGCTTAAAACGACGGGCCCTATTATAAAGCCAGATCTATCACCATTTCCTTCAGTTCGTCTTTGGAAATACTGTTGTCATGGTTCTTATCAAAACGGTGAAAAATGGTTTCGCACATGCGGATGCCTTTATCCTGAAGCAAACAGTCAATCAACTCGACAAACTCGCTGCGGTTGATAACACCGTCTTTATCTTCGTCAAAGACTTCAAATAATTCGTCTACCCACTGATTTAATTCCATCCGTTGCCTCTTATATTCAGGGTTACATCTGTAAAGACTTTATCTTTAATTAGGGGCGTTGGGAATACCTTATTAACCGTTTGCTCAAATCTCCAGCACTTAAATGGGTAAGTGCTGGATTTTTCAGAACTTTTATCTTTCTAATCAATAAGGCATGACCTCTATGGAGGGCAACATAGGGGAGGAAAGCTTGCTTACAGTCAAGTGCTTTTACTGTTTCTTCGTTAAATTTCATCAATATACGAACATGTTCGTATAAATTTTATTCAAATTCGCCATTGATTATCCTTTGACCCTACAATATACTCGGTACTAATATATTGTATACAATATATTAGTACCGAGTTGTCTTTATGGGTCTGTCGCTTTAGGACAACGGGCAAAAAATTATTATAAAAGAACAAAATACTAAGGTCTGAGTAATGTCAAAGATAAGAAAAAGTACTTTAAAACCAACTAAATCGTTAGCAGCCATAGCTGTTTCGACCGCGCTAATGTTGTCATCACCAAGTGCTATGGCGACGGATGGCAAAGGCACTCTGCGTGGTCATGTAGAATCGGTTCAAGGTCAGGATATAAACAATGTAATTGTCACCATTAAACACCAAGGCAAGGGAATTGTTCGTACAACCAATACCACGGAAAAAGGCGACTTTTCTTTAAAAGGTCTACCGATTGGTGAATATACCATTACCGTATCCAAAGATGGCTATGAGACGGTAAGTGAGCAAAATGTAAATATAACTGTTGGCGGCTTGGTTTTTGATGCAACCCTGGCTTCAGAAGGCAGTGTAGAACGCATCGAAGTGACAGGGGCAAGAATTAGCCAAATAGATACTTCATCCACTCAGGCGTCTCAAGTCATCTCGACGGAGAGGCTGAATCTATTGCCGGTAGAGTTGGATTCAACAGCTATAGCCATGCTGGCACCAGGGACAGTTGCAGGGGACGCTGAGTTTGGTGGTGTTGCCATTGGTGGCTCGTCCGTTGCTGAAAATGGCTATATGCTTAATGGCTTGAACATTACTGATGTTCGTAAAGGCATGGGCGACATTGAACTTCCTTGGGAGGCCATTCAGCAAACCGAAGTCATAACTGGTGGTGTATCGCCTGAGTACGGACGATTTATCGGTGGTGTTGTTAACCTGGTTTCAAAATCAGGTGAAAACGACTGGAGTTTTGGTGGCAAGGTTGAAATTGAACCTGAATCTTTGCGCGAACCTTACCCTTGGGTTAATGACGAAGGTAAAATCATTAAGGAAGACACCAGCAACTACGACGAAAAGGAAATCAATATTTGGGCTAGCGGTGCCATTATCGAAGACACGCTGTTTTTCTATGGCCTATATAACCCGCAACGTGGTGATGGCAGTGGCGAAAAGGATACTGCATACGAAGAGTATGAGTGGGAAAGGGATATGTGGTTTGCCAAACTAGATTGGGAAATCACAGAAGATCACTCACTAAGTGCGATGGCGTTTGATAATAGTGCTGATGGCTACACCAATGAGTGGCGTAAAGATGGTGACGGAAACTTTGATAGAAAAAATGAACCGGGCACCAGCCGGTGGAAAAGTGGTGGGCTAGTCTGGAACGTGCAATATACCGGCTATATCACAGATGATTTTACCATGTCTGCAATGTATGGCTCCGTTACTAATGAAACGGGTGTGCCAAGTGGTACTCCAGATCAGTCAACCTATTGGGATAATCGTGATGGCTACTGGGTTCCATTAGGCGACTGGGTAGGGTATGGCGATAGTTCTACTAAGGACGTTAGAACAGTATATCGAATTGATTTTGATTGGGTGATTGGTGACCATACTCTGCGATTTGGTTTTGATCATGAAAAGTTAGAAATTTCAGATTATTATGAACCTCATGGCGATGGTTGGTACGAATACTACACCGCCAGTGAAGATGGCGTTGCTGGCTTGCCAATTTTGGCCGGTGAGGAATATGCCGATCTACGTAAATGGGGTAAAGCGAGTGAAACGGAAAATGAATCAAACGCGATTTACTTTACTGATACCTGGGAGTTTAATGACAAGTTAACGCTAAATATTGGTGTTCGTGCCAGTACCTTTAGCAATACAACCGGTTCGGGTGACAAGTATGTCGACTTAGACGACCAAATTGCGCCACGCTTAGGCTTTACCTATGACTTGTTAGGTAATGGTAACAGTAAATTATATGGCTCCTTTGGACGTTACTTCCAGCCTGTATCTCCAAATACCAATGTCAGAATGGCGTCAGCGGCATACGACAACCATACCCAGTATCGTCTTCTTGGAGTAAATGCGGATGGCTCGCCTCAGTTAGGCGAACAAATTGGCTACTATGTTGTAGCCGATGGCACAGTGCCAGATGCAGACCAGCTATTTAATAATCAGGCTGAGTCCATGTACTCAGATGAGATTGTTATTGGTTATGAACAGCAAATCAATGAAGACTGGGCCGCGGGTATTCGTCTTGTCTCTCGAGAGCTCAAACAGTCCATCGAAGATATCTCTTTTAACTATGGCATGAACCAATGGGTCAAGGAAAACTATACTGATGATCCCAACATGGAAGATTACCTGGTAGGTGGTTGGTTCCCAACACTCACTAACCCCGGTCGCGATGTTACCATGCTCTATGATGTAGATGGTGATGGCGTGAAAGAGACGGTAACGGTTGATTCGGAAATGCTGGGCTTTCCAGAGTCCAAGCGCCAATATTATGCGGCTGAATTTAATGTTTCCGGATATGTTAATCAGGACTTCTTTATCGCAGCATCCTACACCTGGTCACACAGCTATGGTAATACCGAAGGCTTAGTAAGGTCTGATAATGGCCAGGCAGATCCAGGCTGGACTACCTCGTTCGATTATCCTGAGCTAATGGATAATGGCTATGGCAACCTGCCAAATGACCGCCGTCATAACATCAAGGCGTACGGTATTTACAATGTAACCGAAGATTTCAGTGTTGGTTTTAACTTATGGGTGAAATCGGGCAAGCCGAAAAGTGCTTTCGGAGTGCATCCAGAAGATGAAGGCTACTGTGTAACGGCAATAGAAGTCGACGGTGTCTGTTATGGTCGTGACTGGTATGGTGCCGCATCATTTTATAATGATGGTGTTGCAACTCCTCGTGGTAGCCTGGGGACCACAGAGTGGGTTTATAACCTTGACCTGAATTTAACCTATCGTGTTGATCTAGATGCAGCGGGGTTACTGACCTTTAAAGTGAATGCATTTAATGTCTTTAACTTTGATGGCATTGAAGGGGTTGACGAACAGTCTGAGTTTGATAGTGGCACCAACAATCCAAGGTTTGGTTACGCTGATGATTTCCAAACACCCAGGTATGTGAAGTTGTCCATGCGCTACGATTTCTGATTAACCAAAAAGGACCTTAGTTAATAGAAAGTAAAGCCGCCTCATCTCCCTGGCGGCTTTTTCTATTTTAATCCCTACCAGCCTTACTCCTTATTTATTGTTGTAACTCATTGAATCTTATCGAGTTTAAACTTTTCTTTCTTTTTTTGTAATAAATTTGTTAATCCGTTTACTAAGTGGGGGAAGTTGGATAAGGAAACAAAGTATGAGAACAAATTGGAAAACGGTTTTCGCCTTGAGCCTGATGTTGGTCAGCAAGTTAGGTTTGGCAGACGAAGTGAAGCTTAAGATGACAGATTGTCATCTTGACGGCATCAAGGAGCAGGTTAAATGCGGCAAGCTGCAGGTACCGGAAAATTACCAGCTGCCTGATGGCAAGCATATCTCAATCAATTTTGCCGTGCTACCCGCAATAGATAATAGCCAAAATAAGGAACCCCTGATGTTTCTGGCTGGTGGCCCGGGACAGGCAGCAGTGGAGCTGGCGGCAGGGCTTAAAAGGGTATTTTATGATATCCGTAAGACCCGTGATTTAATTTTAGTGGATCAGCGAGGCACGGGTGAGTCTCATCCCTTGCAATGTCTGGAAGCGGTACAGCAGGATGTTTATGAGTTGGTACCCGAAGATCTTAGCGAGCAGGATATCAGGGATTGCCTGTCTGGGTTTAGCGGCGATCTCAGCCAATATAATTCGGAAAATGCCATCCGTGATTTTGATGCGGTCAGAGAAGCCTTGGGCCACAAGCAAATCAACCTGTATGGCGGCTCCTATGGCACAAGGGCAGGCCTGGTATATCTGCGCATGTTTCCGGAAACTATTCGCAGCGTAGTCTTGGATAGCGTCGGTCCAATTGAGGTGCCAATTGGACTCTTTGGCCAAAGCTCGGCTCGCTCTTTTGCCTTGTTGCTTGAGCATTGTCAGCAAGACAAGGCCTGCCACAAGGCCTATCCGAATCTGGCAGAGGAGTTTAATGCCCTTGTTGCCCGACTGGAACAAGAGCCGGTCACGACCAGTATCGCTCATCCGCGCTTGGGGACACAGACTCAGTTTACCATTAGCCGCAGCAAGTTTATCGGTAACCTGCGCATGCAGCTGTACTCTGTGGCAACCCGCGCCATGGTGCCCCTGGTGATCCATCAGGCCTATCTGGGCAACTATCTGCCTTTAGCGGGGCTTATTGCCCAAACCGACGGTAACCCGGGCATGTATATTGGCCTGACCTTTAATATCGTCTGTAATGAGGATTTTCCCAGAGTTGCACCACAGAACTTTATTGATGATGCCAACAATGATTTTGGTGGTGAGGACAGTCATCTGGGCTTTAAGCTGGCGTGCCCACTATGGCCCGAATATAGGCCAGGCAATAGCTTTTACCAGCCGGTAACGGCTAAGGTGCCAACCCTTATCCTGTCGGGAGAGCTGGATCCTGTCACGCCACCCAGCAACGGTGACTACTCGGCTAGTACTCTACCCAACAGCCATCATATTGTGGTGAAAAATGCTTCCCACACGGTAGCCATGAGTACCTGTGCCATCAAGCTTATCGATGAATTCCTGGAAACATTAGCACCGGGCCAGTTGGATGAGTCCTGCTTGGACAAGGTGCCAGCGGAGAGTTTTATGACCAGCCTTAACGGCAGTATTTAGGGAAGAGGGTTTATTATGATTGAAGTGAATAATTTACATAAAAGTTTTAAGAAGGTTAAGGCCCTGGACGGACTCTCTTTTCAGGCCAAAGACGGTGAAATCACCGGCATTCTCGGGCCAAACGGCGCCGGAAAAACCACCTGTTTGCGCACTCTTTACGGCCTGTTAAAAGCAGATCAGGGCAATGCATTTATCGACAATATTAATGTTGAAAATAACCCGCTTGCCGCCAGAAAACAACTGGGTATTTTCCCCGATAAGTTTGGCCTTTATGAAAGATTAACTGCCTATGAGCAGGTCGATTATTTTGCCAGCATCCATGGCCTGTCAGGCACGGAAAAGAAACAGGCGATTGAAGCCGTATTCTGTGACTTGGATATGCAGGATTTGGCACACCGTAAAACCCAGGGCTTTTCCCAGGGGCAGAGAATGAAGGTCACTCTCGCCCAGGCCTTGGTGCATCAACCGAAAAATTTTGTTTTGGACGAACCGACACGTGGGCTTGATGTCATGAGCACCAGGGTATTGCGTAATTACCTGAGCAAGTTTAAGGAAAAGGGTCATTGTATCCTGTTTTCCTCTCACGTTATGCAGGAAGTGGCGGCCCTTTGTGATCGCGTCATCATAGTGGCCAACGGTAAAATGGCGGCACAGGGCACGCCTGAAGAGCTGTGTCTGCTGGCGGGAGAGCGTCACCTGGAAGAAGCCTTTGTTAAGATTATCGGTTCGGATGAGGGAATTGCGGCATGATCCAATTTAGCGCATTAGTAAAAAAAGAATTTAAAGAAGCCTTTCGCGACAAGCGGGCGTTAATGGTGGCCATGATGATGGCGGTGATGGCGCCGGTGATGATATTTGCCTTATCCAAAACCATGATCAAGGATTTGGTGGAAACGCCTCCCATTTATATTAAGCTATCCGGCGGTGAGTTCGCCCCGAAACTGGTTAAACAGTTTAAGGACGATAATATCCTGGCATTTTCACAAGTGCCTGTTGAAGAAAAGGCGTTATGGGACGAGCGCAATATTGAAGTCATTATTCCAGAGAGCTTTTCACAGGATATGCTTGATGGCAAACCCATAGATATCATCTTGCGCACCGACTATAGCGATCAGGCGATGAATGCTCCCATTCGCCGTATCAAGGATGCCATCAATAACTTTGCCCGCTCCATTGGCATGAAACGCCTGCTGGTTCGGGGCATAGATGTCAAGCTATTGCAGCCGGTAAAACTGATTGAGCAGGATACCGCCTTGCCGAGCAGTAATGCGGTGTTTATTTCCATGTTGCTGGGTCTTTACCTCTTGATGGCGGCCTTTATGTCCGGGCTTTCTGTCGCGATTGATTCCAGCGCCGGAGAGCGTGAACGTAATGTGCTGGAAATCCTGCTGTGCCAGCCGGTCAGCACCTTGAAAATTGTCCTGGCCAAGCTGTCCTGTGCCAGCTCTATTGCCGTGGTCGGCGTGGTTCTGACTTTGGTGCTGACTTCGTTTTCTGTCGGTTTTGTCGACTTAAGTAAAATAGGGGCGACCTTTAACTTGGATATCTTTATCGTGATCGCCTTGATTTTACTGCTGCTGCCCATTTGCTTTTTCGCTTCGGCATTGCAGCTGTTTTTTTCCTTTCAGGCCAAGAGCTTTAAGGAAGCACAGTCAACCGTAACCATGATCATTATGCTGCCGGCCATGATCCCATTTGCGCTGACCTTTATTGATGACAAGCCCAAGTGGCTGGATTGGTTGCCGGTGTCCGGGCACTCCATGGTAATGGAGGACTTGTTCAAGGGGCTGCCGGTTAACTGGGCGGCGGTGGCCATTACCGGCCTGGTGACCCTTGCCATGACAGTTGCATTGGTAGTGACCCTTTCGGCAAAACTAAAATCCGAAAAGGTGGTACTGGCCTTAAGCTAACTTGGTATATGCCAGACAGCCGCGGCCATTTTGCTTCGGCTGTTGTCTCATCAGTACCAACAGGTTAACCTGTTGGAAAGAGGTGAATTTAGCATCGTAAAGGCAAAGTTTATTTCTCCCTGTCGCAGAATAATAAATAAGGAATTTGGATTGAGTAATCAGCTTATATTTACTCAATGGTTAACCGAGTATGAGAAAATGCTTCGCCATATTATTGCCGGTTTTGAAGCTAAGCCTGCCTTGCAGGATGAGGTTTTTCAGGAAATTGCCCTGAATATCTGGAAGGCCATTCCCGGATTTCGCCAGGATGCCAGCGCTAAAACCTTTATCGCGCGGATAGCCCATAATGTCCTGGCAACCCATGTCGCCAAATCGGTTCGCACGGTCAAGGCAGATCAGGATATAGAGCAAATTTCGGAAAGCCAGGCTGCCGCCAAGACTTCCACCCCTTATCAGGCGCTGGATCAGAGCCAAAGGCAGCAGCGGCTGTCGCAGGCCATCAGGCAGTTAAAACTTGAGCAACAGCAGGTGATCACCCTGGCACTTGAGGGCATGTCCTACCTGGAAATTGCGGAAACACTGGCAATTTCAACCAGCTTAGTGGGCGTAAGGCTCAATAGAGCCAAGGCCAGTTTAACTCAATTGTTGGAGGTGGTATGAGTGAAAAATCACCATTAAATGAGCAAGAGAATAAGTTAAGTCAAAAGATGCCTGACGAGAGTAAACAAATGAAACAAGCACAAACCGAGCCTCAGGACTTAAACAAACCGGCACTGGATGACGATTGGCTGGATATAGCCAGCGACTGGCAAAGTCAGCCGTTTGAGCATGCAGATATTCAGTCTTTGCTTAAAAAGACAAAACGGCGCACCCTTTGGGCCAAGCTGTTTTTAGCCATAGATATTATCTCGGTAATTGCCCTTTATGTCTTGTTTGCCTATGTACTTATGATGCAAGACTGGCAAACCGCCACCCTGGTTTATGTCGGTGTCGGCTGTATTATGTTTACCGTCTATCTGTTTTATGCCATCAAGGTCAGGGTCGGCTCCTGGCGCATGATGACCAGTGATCCTAACCATATCCTGGAATCCGCCATTATTGGCTGCCGCTCATCCATTCAGTATATCAAGTTGATCAAATGGTTTACCCTTATCTTGTTGCCGGCGATAAACCTTTATTTGTATGCTATTGCGCCGTACATTGAAAAGCCCATCTTGCCTGCGGCTATTTACGGTAACGGTATTATTCTTTTAACTCTTGTCATTACCCAAGTATTCCAGGTTAAACGGGAAAGGGAACTGAATCAGCTAACTTCCAATATCTCAGAATAAAAAGCGCATAACACAATACGGATTGTTTATAATTCTGCTTTTATTGTGTTTTGCTGGGAATTGTTCGTTGAAATGTCTTTTTTTATCATTTATATTCATAAGCGAATATAAATGATTCGCTGTATGAAAACTTTTACTGCTCTGGTTATACCAATCTAAATTGGTATTAAGGCATAAAACATCGCAAATTGAGCTAAAATTCGCCGGATTTTCCGTATACATGGCGGCTGAGTTCAGGCAAAATATGCGCAATTTTTTTACTGGTTTAAATGGCGCCGGTTTACATAACGGCTGACCTAGAGGAATAAACATGCTTACTCGTGATATGAATATTGCAGATTTTGATGCTGAACTTTGGCAGGCAATGACCAATGAAGTGGTCCGCCAGGAAGAGCACATCGAATTGATCGCATCTGAAAACTACTGTAGCGCTCGTGTATTGGAGGCTCAAGGTTCACAGCTTACCAATAAATATGCGGAAGGTTATCCGGGCAAGCGTTACTACGGCGGCTGTGAGTATGTCGATGTTGCCGAGCAACTGGCCATAGATCGCGCCAAGGAGCTGTTTGGCGCCACATACGCAAATGTTCAGCCTCATGCAGGTTCTCAGGCAAATGCTGCTGTTTTCCAGGCTTTGGTTAAGCCGGGTGGAAAGGTATTGGGTATGAGCCTGGCACATGGTGGTCACCTGACTCACGGTTCTCACGTTAACTTTTCCGGTAAGTCATATGAAGCAGTGCAATACGGCTTGCATCCTGAAACCGGTGATATCGATTATGAAGAGCTTGAGCGTTTGGCGAAAGAGCACAAGCCTGAAATGATCATTGGCGGTTTCTCTGCCTTCTCTGGTGTTGTTGACTGGGCACGCATGCGTAAGATCGCCGACGAAGTAGGTGCTTACTTTATGGTGGATATGGCTCACGTTGCCGGCCTTGTTGCCGCAGGCCTTTATCCTAACCCTGTGCCTCATGCCCATGTAGTCACTACTACCACCCATAAAACACTGGCCGGCCCTCGTGGCGGCTTGATTGTCTCTGGCTGCGGTGACGAAGATATCTACAAGAAGCTTAATTCTGCGGTTTTCCCGGGTGGCCAGGGTGGTCCTCTGATGCATGTTATCGCCGCGAAAGCTGTTGCCTTTAAAGAAGCGCTGGAGCCAGAGTTTAAAGTCTATCAACAAAAAGTCCTGGACAACGCCAAAGCCATGGTTGCCGTATTACAGGAACGTGGCTACAAGGTAGTTTCCAACGGCACGGAAAACCACCTGTTATTGTTGGATTTGATCGACAAGGACATTACAGGTAAAGATGCCGATGCCGCTCTGGGCCGTGCCCATATCACGGTAAATAAGAACTCGGTACCTAATGATCCTCGTTCTCCTTTTGTTACTTCCGGTCTTCGTTTGGGTACACCTGCCATTACGCGCCGCGGTTTTGGTGTCGAAGAAACTAAACAGCTAACCGGCTGGATTTGTGACATCCTGGATGATATCAGCAACGAAGAGGTTATCGCTAAGGTACAAGAGCAAGTAAAAGAAATCTGTGCGCGTTTCCCTGTATACGCCTAATTTGCTTGGCTAAGTAAATTGAATAAAATGGTCGCTAATGCGGCCATTTTTTTTAGCTTAATGAGCTAAATTCCATTAAAATGCTGGCAATTTACTTGTCAGACATTTTTCAATTTTAACGGAGACGCCCATGCACTGCCCATTTTGTTCCGCCAATGAAACCAAGGTTATCGACTCGCGCCTGGTTTCTGACGGCCATCAGGTGCGTCGCCGTCGCGAGTGCCTGGCCTGCCATGAAAGGTATACCACTTTTGAAACGGCGGAGCTGGTGATGCCACGCATTATCAAACGCGATGGTTCCCGCGAACCCTTTAATGAAGACAAGATGCGCAACGGCCTGGTGCGGGCACTGGAAAAAAGGCCGGTCAACACGGAAGAAATCGAACTGGCCATTAACAAGTTGAAGTCTCAGCTTAGGGCAACCGGTGAGCGCGAAGTATCCAGTGAAATGCTGGGCAATATCATCATGGAACAGCTTAAACAGCTGGATAAGGTCGCCTATGTGCGTTTTGCCTCGGTTTACCGCTCCTTTGAGGATATTCGTGAGTTCGGTGAAGAAATTGCCAAGCTAGGGGATGACTGAGCCGTGCCAGATTTATCTGATACTTCATTTACACCCGACGATTTTAACTATATGCAAAGGGCCATAGAGCTGGCCAAAAAGGGGCACTACACCACCTCGCCTAATCCCAGGGTGGGTTGTGTGATTGTCAAAGACGGCAAGCTGGTGGGTGAAGGCTATCATAAACGGGCCGGCAGCGGTCATGCCGAAGTTAATGCCCTGGCGATGGCAGGAGAAAAAGCCAGAGGGGCCACGGCCTATGTCACCCTGGAGCCCTGTAGCCATTATGGCCGCACGCCACCTTGCGCCGAAGCCCTGGTCAAAGCCGGGGTCGCAAAAGTGATTGCCGCCATGGTGGATCCCAATCCCCAGGTGTCCGGTCGCGGCATAAAAATACTGCAGCAGGCGGGCATTGATACCCAGGCGGGGCTGCTGGAAAGCGACGCCAGGGAGCTAAACCCCGGCTTTATCCAGTTAATGTCAGCCGGTATGCCCTATGTGCGTTGTAAGCTGGCGGCCAGCCTGGATGGTAAAACCGCCATGGCCAGCGGTGAGAGCAAGTGGATCACATCACCACAGGCGCGCCAGGACGTGCAAAGGCTGAGGGCGCAAAGCTGTGCCATTATCTCGGGTGCCGATTCCATCATTACCGACAATGCCAAGATGACGGTGCGCTGGCCAGAACTTGGCAGTGCGAGAGAAGGCTACCCCGAAGCAAATCTGCGTCAGCCAATTCGGGTGATCATAGACACGCAAAACCGCCTGACGCCAGATCTGGCTCTGTTCGAGCACGACTCGCCGATAATTTTAATTAGAAGCACCATTGAAAACTTACCAAGCTGGCCTCACTTTGTAGAACAGGTTGCATTGCCGCGGGTTGAAAATCACTGTGGCGAGCAAAAGCTGGATTTGCGGGCCCTGCTTAAATATCTTGCCGGCAAGGGCCTTAATGATGTGCTGGTCGAGTCGGGCGCAAGCCTGGCTGGGGCGTTCTTAGAGCAGAACCTGGTTAACGAACTGGTTTTATACCAGGCGCCGAAACTGATGGGCGGTGCGGCGAAAAGCCTGGTTACCATGCCAGGCATAGCAAAGCTTAGCGACGCTAAAGCCCTTAAGATTAAAGATGTCCGCATGCTGGGGCCAGATATCCGCATACGGGCAATATTAAAAGAGAACAACTAATGTTTACTGGAATTATAGAGGCAGTTGGCAGAATCAAGGCCATCAATGTCAATGGTGAAGGTGCGCGTGTCCTGGTCAATACCGGCAAGCTGGATATGGCGGATGTCAAACTCGGCGACTCCATTGCCACCAATGGTATTTGCCTGACGGTAGTGGCCTTTGACCATGCCAGCTTTAGTGCCGATGTTTCGACCGAAACCCTGAAGCGCACCGGTTTTGCCTATTACCGTATCGGCCAGAAGGTAAACCTGGAAAAGGCGATGTTGCCAACCACAAGATTTGGTGGTCATATGGTCTCTGGCCATGTCGATGCCGTGGTTGAAGTATTGTCTGTCCAGTCAAATGGCAACAGCCTGGACTACTGGCTGGACATGCCCTCAGAACTGGCGCCCTATATTGCCGAAAAGGGCTCTATTACCATAGATGGCGTGAGTCTGACGGTGAATTCCGTCGCAGAAGATAAATTTCGCCTGACCATAGTGCCACATACCTCGGCAGAAACTATTATTAATCAATATCAATCGGGAACGCGGGTAAATCTGGAAGTGGATCTTATCGCGCGTTATATCGAACGTTTGCTGCTCAAGCAGACACAGAATCAGCCGGAACAAGGTTCTGGTGTTACCGAAGCCTTGCTGATGCGCTCCGGCTTTATTAAAAACTAAGAGGTTGTCATGCAGTTAAATACTCCCCAGGAAATAATCCAAGATATTGCCTTAGGTAAGATGGTTATTTTGATGGACGATGAAGATAGAGAAAATGAAGGTGACTTCATCATGGCGGCCGAAAAGGTCACACCGGAAGCGATCAACTTTATGGCGACCCATGGCCGTGGCCTGATTTGTATGCCGATGTCAAAGGACAGGTGTCAGCGCCTGAAACTGCCTTTGATGGTGGAAAAAAATGATGCCCAGTTCACCACCAACTTTACCGTATCCATCGAGGCGGCCGAAGGGGTCACTACCGGTATTTCGGCGGCCGACAGGGCGACCACTGTCTTGGCGGCGGTGGCCAAGGATGCGGATCATAATTCTATTGTTCAGCCGGGTCATATCTTTCCGCTGATCGCTAAAGACGGCGGCGTATTAAACCGGGCCGGCCACACCGAGGCAGGAGTCGACCTGGCACGCATGGCGGGACTGGAGCCGGCGGCGGTAATAGTGGAGATACTGAATGAAGACGGTACCATGGCCCGTCGTCCGGATCTTGAAAAGATTGCCGAAAAGCACGGCGTTAAAATGGGCACCATTGCCGATTTGATCGAGTACCGTAATGCCAATGAAACCACGATAGAGCGAATTTCACAGTGCAAGCTGCCCACGGCCTTTGGCGACTTCGATCTGACCGTCTATAAAGACACCATTGACGGCCAGGCACACTTTGCCCTGACCAAGGGAGAAATAAAAGCGGAAGAGCCCACCCTGGTGCGGGTGCATTTGGAAAACACCTTTAGGGATCTGCTATTTAGCCAGCGTGAAAGTGTTGCCAAGTGGCCAATAGGCGATGCACTGGAAAGAATCTCCCAGGAAGGTGGTGTGCTGGTCTTGCTGGGTAAGCATGAATCACCGATGGAACTGATTGCCCAGGTGGAAAAATATGCCAAGCTGGATGCCGGCGAGGTGGTTAAGGAAGTCAAGCGCCATGTTGGCTCAAGAAATGTTGGTGTTGGCTCTCAAATCCTGGCAGATCTTGGTGTCAGCAAAATGCGCCTGTTAAGCTCGCAAAGCAAATATCATTCACTGTCCGGCTTTGGCCTGGAAGTGGTGGAATATATCGCCGAGTAACTTTTATTTTACGGCAGGAAAAAGCGATAAGCATAAACTTATCGCTTTTTTTATGCCTTAATTTTAATCCTTTTTGGGGGGCAGCAGTGCATAATCGCTTGCTTTGCAAGCTTAGTATTTAATAAAGGCAGCAATTTGCGCTTTAATGCCTTCGGCATCCAGTCCCAGTTCCTGGTGGATTTCGGCCTGGGTGCCGTGCTTGATAAACTGATCCGGCAGGCCGATATTAAGCACCTTAACCGAGATGCCCTGGCCAAGAATAAACTCATTGACCCCGGAGCCGGCACCGCCGGCAATAACATTATCCTCTACCGTTACCAATACTTTGTGTTTGTTGGCAAGCTCGGTAATGAGTTCTGTATCCAGCGGCTTAACAAAGCGCATATCCACCAATGTGGCGCCAAGGGCTTGAGCCACTTCTTCCGCTTCGCTTAGCATGGTGCCAAAGTTTAGTATGGCGACATTTTCACCCTTGGCCTTAACCAGGCCTTTGCCTATTTCTATGGTTTCGCTGATCTCCGGCAATTGTGCGCCCGTGCCACAACCCCTGGGGTAACGTACCGCTGCCGGCTTGTCCAGCTTGTGGCCCGTGCTCAGCATCAGCTGGCATTCTCTTTCATCAGAGGGGGCCATAATCACCATATTGGGAATGCAGCGTAAAAAGCTTAAATCAAACGAGCCCTGGTGCGTTGGACCATCGGCGCCAACAATTCCGGCCCGGTCGATGGCAAAAAGCACAGGCAGGTTCTGTATCGCGACATCATGTATCAGCTGGTCGTAGCCGCGTTGCAGGAAACTGGAGTAGATGGCCACTATGGCATTGTGCCCGGCAATCGCCAGTCCGGCGGCATAGGTCACCGCATGCTGCTCTGCGATGGCTACGTCAAAATATTGATCGGGAAAGCGCTGGCTAAACTCCACCATGCCCGAACCTTCACGCATGGCGGGAGTGATGGCCATCAGCTGGCTGTCTATTTCTGCCGTCTTGCACAACCAGTCACCAAAGACCTGGGAATAGGAAGGCAAACTGGCCTTGGCCTGCGGTAAACTGGTGTCTTCAGGGTTAAATTTGGGCACGGCATGATACTTGATGGGATCTTGCTCGGCGGCGTGATAGCCCTTGCCCTTGGTGGTGGCAATATGCAGTATCTGTGGCCCCTTAAGGTTGCGCATATTGCGTATGGTTTCCACCAAACCATTGACGTCATGGCCATCGATTGGGCCAATATAGTTAAAGCCAAGCTCTTCGAAAAAGGTGCTGGGTACTACCATGCCCTTAAGGTGTTCTTCTGCTCGGCTGGCCAGTTCCTTGATCGGCGGAATATTTTTAAGTATGCGCTTACTACCTTCTCGAAGCCCGGTATATAGGCTGCCCGATAGCATCTTGGCTAGATGGTTATTCAGGGCGCCGACATTTTCTGATATCGACATCTCGTTATCGTTAAGGATCACCAGCATGTCCTTATTGATGTCACCGGCATGGTTTAAGGCTTCAAAGGCCATACCTGCCGTCATGGCACCATCACCGATAACGGCAACCACTTTTCTGTTCTTGTTTTCTTTATCGGCGGCCACCGCCAGGCCTAAGGCGGCAGAAATCGAGGTACTGGAATGGCCGACGCTTAAGACATCATATTCGCTTTCTTCTCGCCAGGGAAAAGGGTGCAAACCGTCTTTTTGCCTGATGGTTGGCAGGCGATCGCGTCTGCCGGTCAGTATCTTGTGTGGGTATGCCTGGTGGCCAACATCCCAAATCAGGTGATCAAAGGGGGTGTTATAGACGTAATGCAGCGCAACTGTGAGCTCTATGGTGCCAAGGCCGGAAGCGAAATGGCCACTGCTTTTACTGACAGAATTTAATAAATACTGGCGCAGTTCGTTGCTGGCCTGGGTTAACTGATCCTGGTGTAGCTTGCGTAAATCGTCGGGCGTATCGATTTGTGACAGTAACGGGTAATCAGCAAGGTTAATGGTCATAATGATTTTTGGCTATTTTTAATGCGTGCGGCTAACAATAAAAGTCGCAAATTCGGATAAATTCTGCGTATTGTAGGGCAAAGTGGTCAAAGCTTGAAGTGCTTGTTTGAATAAGTGGTCAGCTTTTTCCTGTGCCCCTTGTAAACCAAGGAGTGCAGGGTAGGTACTTTTGTTTGCCGCAAGATCGGAACCGGCCGGTTTGCCCAGCTCTTCTTCGGATGAGGTAATATCGATAATATCGTCTCTTACCTGGTAGGCCAGGCCGACCAGGTCGGCATATTGGGAAAGCTGTGCCTTGTCCTGCTCGCTCGCTTTTTCGGCACATTCTGCCGCCATCAATACCGAAGCCTTTAATAGTGCGCCGGTTTTCAATGAGTGCAAGCGTTCAAGCTCCGCCAAGGAGATCAACTTGTCTGTTGCGCCAAGATCCAGGGCCTGGCCGCCACACATGCCCTGGTAGCCGGATGCGCTTGCCAGTTGCTGGATAAGTTTGACCTGTTTAGTGGCGGCAAAGGATGAGAATTTATGGTTTGCCAGAATGTCAAAGGCCAAAGTTTGTAAGCTGTCGCCGGCCAGAATCGCGGTTGCCTCGTCAAAGGCCTTATGACAGGTGGGCTTGCCTCGCCTGAGATCATCATCATCCATGGCGGGTAAATCGTCATGGAGCAGGGAATAGGCATGAATACATTCCAGCGCCGCGGCTATGCCGTCGATATCACTGAGCTGCGCGCCCATGGATTCTCCCGTGATATAGGCGAGATAGGGGCGCATGCGCTTACCGCCGATCAGCAGGCCGTAACGCATCGCCTCCAGTAATTTTTCATCGGTAGGGACAAGCTCTGCCAGCTTGCTATTAAGAAAGCGGTTAATACGCTCCTGATACTGGGATACTTGCTTAAGCTGGCTCACGAATTTGGGCTCTCGGAGAGATGAAAGTCTTCCAACTGTGCTTCGCCATTTTTTTCCATCAATATCTTTATCTTTTGTTCGGCATCCTGCAGCTTGTTTTGGCTGGCCTGGCTGAGCTTGAGTCCACGCTCAAAAAGCGCCATAGATTCTTCGAGACTCAAGGTGCCTTGTTCCAGATTTTGTACAATAGTTTCCAGCTCTGACAGGGATTCTTCAAAGCTTAAATTCTCAATTTTTTTCTTGGCCATGGTCTTGTGACAGGTTACCCGTGATATCTAGGCGCAAACTTACCCTAGCTTGGCCTGCAGGTCAATCAATCTAGTCTTATTCCTTATGATTAAAATATCCGACCCCTGGGCTTAAGTTATTGACTCAAGGGGCGATAATATAAAAAGAAATAGGCTTATATCTATTCGCGTATGAGTTTGACATGTTGTATCATCTGGATATAGAAACCGGCATAAAGGGTTTGGTGAGGAGGTTTATGTGGATTTAGCAACGTTACTGGGCATGATTGGCGCCATTGGTTTTATCGTTATGGCCATGGTTTTAGGCGGCGATATAGGTATGTTTATCGATACCCAGTCAATATTGATCGTATTCTGTGGTTCAATATTTGTTGTTTTGTCTAACTATAATTTAGGCCAGTTTTTCACCATAGGTAAAATTGCCGGCAAGGCGTTTTTGTTTAAGCTGGAAAAGCCTGATGAGTTGATCGAAAAGTCTGTCGAAATGGCAGATGCGGCCCGTAAAGGGGGCTTTCTTGCCCTGGAAGAGGCAGAGATTTCCAACGCCTTTATGCAAAAGGGCGTCGATATGCTGGTGGATGGCCATGACGCCGATGTGGTACGAGGCACGCTACAAAAAGATATTTCCCTGACCTCAGAACGTCACGAAACCGGTGTCGGTATGCTGATGGCGCTGGCCGAGGTGGCACCAGCCATGGGCATGATAGGTACACTGATCGGTCTGGTGGCCATGTTGTCAAACATGGACGATCCCAAGGCCATCGGCCCGGCAATGGCGGTCGCCTTGTTAACCACACTTTATGGTGCCTTTTTGGCAAACGTTATTGCCATTCCTATTGCCAACAAATTAAAGCTTCGTCTGGCGGAAGAAAAGTTAAACCAGGAGTTGATCCTCGATGCCGTGCTCGGCATTCAGGATGGTCAAAACCCCAGGGTGATAGAAGGTTTGCTGAAAAACTACCTGGCGGAAAGTAAGCGCGCCGTTAGTACGACGGAAGAGTAGGGGCTGACATGTCTGAAGCCAAAGAAGAGTGTAAATGTCCACCACCCGGGCTCCCCGCTTGGATGGGGACCTTTGCCGATCTGATGTCCCTGTTGATGTGTTTCTTCGTTTTGCTTTTGTCTTTTTCGGAAATGGATGTACTTAAGTTTAAGCAAATCGCCGGCTCGATGAAGTTTGCCTTTGGTGTCCAGAATAAAATCGAAGTAAAAGATATCCCCAAGGGTACCAGTATTATTGCCCAGGAATTCAGGCCGGGTAAGCCTGAGCCTACCCCAATCGAAGTGATCCAGCAGCAGACCATGGAAATGACCCAGCAGATGCTGGAATTCCAGGCTGGTGATGAAACCTCGGCCGGTGGCCGCCAGGAGCAAAGGGGTACCGAACGTGGCGGCCAGTCGCAAAGTACTGCGGATGAAATGTCGGCTCAGGCGATGCAAAAGGCCAGGGACGAGCTGGAGCAGGCGTCCCAGGAGCAGGTTAATGAGCTGGTGAAAAAGATAGCCGAACAGCTTGATCAGCAAATCCAGGATGGTGCCATTGAACTGGAATCCCTGGGCCAGCAAATCACGATACGCATTCGGGAAAATGGCTCCTTTTCTTCCGGCTCTGCGTTTTTACAGCCCAAGTTTAAGCCGATAATCAAGGAAATCGCCGAGCTGTTAAACACCATGCCGGGCGAGATCATGATTTCAGGGAATACGGATAACCAGGGCATTAACTCCGAACTGTTTTCCTCTAACTGGGATCTTTCAAGTCAACGGGCGGTGGCGATTGCGCATGAAATGATCAAGGTGCCAGGATTTGATCAAAGCCGGCTGCTGGTGGTGGGGCATGCCGATACCAGGCCGCTGGTGCCTAATACCAATGCCTTGAACCGGCGTCGCAATCGTAGGGTGGAGATATCCATTAATCAGGGTAAGGCAAAAGAGTCAGAGCCGATAAACCTGATTGATAACTAACAACATAGGCTAGATTCGAAGGCCCGCTAACATTAGCAGGCCTTTTTTATTTTTGGCCTATGTGAGTCATTACTTGCTTAGTTATGAGCTGGAAGATTACCAAGTCCTGTCAGTTAGTGTATAATCCGCGCCATCGAAAAAACGGGTGTTATGATTGATGAAATTTATTGTTAAGTTACAGGCTGAAATTACCATAAAAAGCCGTCCGGTGCGTAAGCGTTTTACCAAGATACTGGAGTCCAATGTTAAGAACGTATTGCGTCGTGTTGACGAGCAGGTAACCACACGGACCAACTGGGACAATATCGAAGTTAACACCAAAAATACCAGCCCGGAAAACCGCCTGGCCCTGATTGACACTCTTAAGTGCATCCCCGGTATCCCCATGTTTATCGAGGTTCAGCAAACCTCATTTAGCGACCTGCATGATATCTTTGAAAAAACCCTCGCCGTTCATGCCAAGACCATAGCAAACAAGTCGTTTTGTGTCCGGGTGAAGCGCACTGGACAACATGATTTTAACTCATTAAAGGTTGAACAGTATGTTGGCGGTGGCCTGAACCAAAATGTCGAATCTGCCAGTGTTAAGTTAAGCAAGCCGGATGTCACCATTCGCCTGGAAATCAAAAACGATCAGCTGTTTATCGTGACCGAGCGTCACCAGGGCCTGGGTGGTTTCCCCATAGCGACACAGGAAGATGTGCTGTCGCTAATGTCGGGTGGCTTTGACTCAGGGGTCGCCAGTTATCAGATGATAAAAAAGGGCGCTCGTACTCATTTTTGCTTCTTTAACCTGGGCGGTTCGGCCCATGAAGTGGGCGTTAAACAGGTTAGCCATTATCTGTGGAACAAGTTTGGCGCCTCACACAGAATAAAGTTCTTTGCCGTCGACTTTGAGCCTGTCGTAGCGGAGATCCTGGAGAAGATAGAAAACGGCCAGATGGGCGTGGTGCTCAAGCGCATGATGATGCGTGCGGCGGCTAAGATCGCGGAAAAGCGCGGAATTCAGGCCCTGGTGACGGGTGAGAGCCTGGGCCAGGTGTCCAGCCAAACCCTGACTAACTTGAATGTTATCGACAGGGTGACAGATACCCTGATATTAAGGCCGCTGGCGGCCTATGATAAGCAGGATATTATCGATATCGCCCGTGATATAGGCACGGAAGATTTTGCCAAGACCATACCCGAGTATTGCGGCGTGATCTCCAAGCGCCCAACGGTGAAAGCCATTCTTTCCAAGGTCGAAGCGGAAGAAGCCAACTTTGACTTCTCCATATTAGACAAGGTGGTGGAAGAGACGCGTATTTTTGATATCAAGGATATTGGCCAGGAAAGCGAAGAGGAGATTCACGCGGTCGATACGGTGGAGCAAATCCAGGAAAATGCCATAGTGCTTGATATCCGCAGCCCGGAAGAAGAAGATGAAAACCCGCTAGAGCTTGAAGATATCGAGGTCAAGCACCTGCCGTTTTACAAGCTGGGTACTCAGTTTGGTGATCTGGACCAGAGTAAAACCTATATGCTTTATTGTGATCATGGCGTGATGAGCAAGCTACAGGCGTTATACCTGCTGGATAACGGCTTCAAGAATGTCAAGGTTTACCGGCCGACATTTTAAGCTCTGTTAAACCATTTACCTCTTGCCACATCCGAGTGTTTTCGGGTGTGGCGATCCCGTGCTTCTGACCTAACCTATGAATATAACCATTGATATAGTCAATCTCGGTTTGCCGGCCAGCCAAAACATCGCAACGCATGGAAGAAGCGTTTTTGGCGGTATTTTTTGCCACCAGTCTGACCCTGGCTAAGAGGTCTGCTTTATCGGGCAGTATGACATTTTCCATGCCGGCAAGGGCGATAAGCTCGGATAATATCCCGGTTATTCTCGCCTGATATTTGCTAGCCAGCACCCCGGCATTTTCGATATTGTCAATGGCCGTGATTGGATTGATCACGCAATTGATGGCCAGTTTTAGCCATTGCTTCTCTTTAATACTGTCGTGCCAGTAAACCTCTGGCAAGGCGCTGTTTAACCTTTGTATCAGGCGCTTAAAGTCGCTTGTCTTGCCCGGGGTTAGCAGGCCAAAATCCGAAACCCCTGTGCCCGTGTGGATGGCTTGAAAAGGGGCGGTTCGTTTGCAGCCGTGTGTGGTTAACAGGGTGAAAATATTGTGCCGGCGAACAAAGAAGGTAGGCAGCTCTTCAAACGTTCCCATGCCATTGTGTGACAAAATAATGTCGGCATGCTCATTTATGTCCTTATTGAGTTGAGCAATGACCTGCTCGACCTGATAGGATTTTACACAGACTAAGATCAGCTGCGCGGCCTGAATATCCTTTTGTGTTGCCCGTATTAAGGGGTAAGTCTTCTGCTCTTGCGCTCGTGTGGTAAAGCTTAGCTCAGAAATTGCCTTGTCGTCGCTCTCTGAGGTTAACAGGCTAATATGGTCGCTATGCTTTGCAACTTCCAATAAATGAGCATACCAGAGCAGGCCTATGGCACCCTGGCCAACCACAAGTATTTTCATGCTACTTAAAACCGGCCATGGAGCTTGTCGGTTGCTTCCTGCCATAAACAAGGGCACACCATTTCAGTATGACGAACAGCAAAATGCCAATAATATCGGCAATAAAGTCTCTAAACTCACCGTTTCTAAAGCCCAGGTAATACTGGCCTATTTCACTTAGTACTGCGTAAAACACCAGACAAATAGCGGTATTGAGCAGGGGAAGCTTAACAAAGCTGCTTAATATCCAGGCCAGGCAAAAAAAGCCGATGATATGGCCTATGCTGTCTATTTTTGTGTTACTCATTATCAGGTTTCTAATGTCTTCCGAGATAAAAACCAGGGTAAAGGCAAGGATTAGGAAGAGAAAAAAAAGTAAGTGATGACGGCTTTTCATTGTCTTTTGGCGTGATAATAAAATACCCGCATCTTAGCATGTGCCTGGGGATTGATACTATCTTAAATTTGCTGCGGAATTCGCATTGTATTCAAAAATGGCTTTGCTATTATTGCCGTTAATTTTACTAACACTTTTGAGAATAGATATGCCATCACTAGATATTGTTTCCGAAATCAATTTGGAAGAAGTGCGTAATGCAACAGAAAATGCGACCCGAGAATTAAGTACGCGATTTGATTTTCGTGGTGTTGAAGCAAGCTTTGAATGGAAGTCGCCAATTGTAACGCTAAAGGCCGAGGGGGATTTTCAGCTGGCACAAATGGTGACCATGCTGCGTGGCCAGTTGTCGAAACGAAATATCGATGCCAAGGCATTGACCTTGGCGGATCCCGAGTGCACGGGTCGAAATTGGAGCCAGAAAATCACCTTCAAGGAAGGCATTGAACAGCCGGTGGCCAAGAAAATCGTTAAGTTGATCAAGGATGCCAAGTTAAAGGTTCAGGCCGCCATTCAGGGAGAGCAGGTACGTGTTACCGGAAAGAAACGTGATGATCTGCAAACCGTGATGCGTTTGGTGCGTGAAGCCGAGCTTGAGCAGTCTTTTCAGTTTACCAACTTTAAAGACTAATATTTATTGCAATGCCTTATTAATGGAAAAATAAGGTATTGCGCTTATCTCTTAGATCTTTTTGTCTTGGCAATTTTCAACTCGCTTAAGAAAAAGTTTGCCACGTCATGATTTCATGCTGTTGATTTGTAATGGTTTTATAAAAGCCGTAATTTCAGCAGTAATTAAATATTTACATAAATAATCAGCCATTTCTTTGCTATTCAAGCTATTTTTGCTGCTGTGCCCCTGTTTTTTTACCGACAGTTTCAGTAAATTAGAGCGTTCCAATAATAATAAAGATGAAAATGAATGAGTGTTTCCAGAGGCGGATTTAGTTCACGAATAGGTTTTATCATGGCTGCAGCGGGCTCTGCTGTTGGCCTTGGCAATATCTGGGGATTTCCTACCCAAACGGCCAGCAATGGCGGTGCGGCTTTTGTACTGGTGTATTTGGTGCTCGCCTTTTGCCTGGCATATCCGGCCTTTATGGCGGAATTACTGATTGGCCGATACGGCCATGCCAACGCGGTGACTTCCCTGCAAAAAATGTCCGCCAAACTATGGCAAAAGCGTTTTGCATTTTTTGTCGGCTTTGGTGGTATTGTCTGTGCCGCCTTGATCCTGAGCTTCTACGGCATTATCGCCGGCTGGATGATGTCTTATGCCGTAGAGCCCGTGGCACGTGTACTGGGACTCACAGCATTTGCCGACTGGGTGACGTCACAGTCTATCGCCAGAAACCTGTTGTTTACTGCCATGTTTATGGGATTGACCATTTTAATTATCCAGCGCGGGGTTGAACAGGGCATTGAGAAGTGGTCCAAGCGACTGATGCCCATGCTGATTGCGCTGCTGATATTATTGATCATTTATGTGGTCACCCTGGATGGGGCGGCAGAAGGGCTTAATGCCTATTTAAATCCCGATATTTCCCGGGTTTTGGAGCCGGATTTGTTGATCAGTGCCCTGGGACAGGCGTTCTTTTCCCTGTCGCTCGGTACCAGTGTCATGATCATTTACGGCTCCTATATTTCCAAGAAAGAAAACCTGGTGACCCTGGGGGCGCAAGTGACCCTGATTGACGTCTCTATTGCTTTTCTGGCCGGTTTGTTGATTATCCCGGCCATGTATGTCGCCCAGGCCCAGGGTGTAGCAATATTTGCCGAAGACGGCACCCTGATCTCAGGTTCCAGCCTGGTCTTTGCCGTGCTGCCCAGCCTTTTTGACAACATGGGGCAGATTGGGTTATTTATCGCCTTTGCCTTCTTTGTGCTGATGAGCATTGCGGCAGTTACCTCTTCTATTTCCATGTTGGAAGGGCCGGTATCCTTTGTGGTTGAGCGCCATAATGTTGAGCGTAAAAAGGCCACCAGCCTGATCGGCGTCCTGATATTGATTTTAAGCGTTATCATAGTGATCAATATTGAATTTATGCTGGACTTGGTGGCCATTATTTCGACCCAATACGGTCAGCCGATAATTGCCATGCTGTGCTGTGTCTTTGTTGGCTGGATCTGGCAAAGAAGTGAAGTGCTGGCGGAAATTAAAAACGGCAACCCGGATATAGAAAACAGCATATTTTGGAAAATTTGGCCCTGGTATACCAAGTTTGTCTGTCCCGCAGCCATTGCCATGGTATTTTTACATTCTCTTTAATTTAATTCTTACTTTATTTTAAGAAAGGGAATAAAATAATAACCGCTTTAAAACAAAAGGAATTTTTATGTTTCGTATCGTAGGTCTTTTATTTTTATTGCTAATTTCGGCTTGTAGCAATATTCAGTTTAATGAAAGGTATGCCAACGCCGGATGGGAGAAAGTCATTATTGCTCCTTTTAAAGGGGATAATAAGGCTATTGCGGATTTACAATTTGAACATCTTTTAGGTACTTCGTCAGTTGTTGAGATGGTAACCCCTAGCATGACAATGCAGCTTATCAAAGAGCATAAGTTGTCAGCAGAGTATGCAGATGCCCCTAACAAATCACTACTTTTATTAGCCAATAAAATTGGTGCTTCGGGCGTTATTATAGGAGAAGTCAAATCTTCTAATCCAAATGGACATAAAAACCCTTACGCAAATGCGTCCATTTATACCAAACTAATTGATGTTAAAACTGGCTCGATTGTTTCTACCAGCTTTAATGAAGCTAATTCTATGTTTGCTGGAGCAGACTCTCTAATTAAAAGCTTGTCATCAGAAACAGTGGATGAGATTGAAGAAGTTTTTGCACGTATCGTAAGTGCAGAATAATTTAGCTATATAGTCACTTTCAATTTGTAGGCAGGAGGAATTCGCTTTTCTCCTGTCTTGTGTTAAGTGCAATTGGTTTGTTAGGTCATTCAGTATACTTTGCTCAATCAAATAGCTAAAAAGTCCCTTTATAGATTTGGCCAGGGCAGCTCCCAGGGCGCAGACAAGGCCGTGATTTGCTGCTGAGTATCGCTTTGCATGAAAAGCTCGCCACTATTGGGCGGCAGCATATATTGAAATGCTTGCTGGTTTAGCTTAAAACGCAGGGCAAAGGCGTGCAGGTAGCCGCGATCGGCCTGCGACTGAGCATAATAAGCTTTATCGCCAATAATGGGTGAACCTATGCTGTTGAGTGCGACCCGGATCTGATGGGTTTTACCCGAGTGGGGCTTGATTATAAACAGGCGTTTTCCCGCGCCCAGGCCATAGGAAAAAAACTGGCTGATGGCTGGGTTTTCTATACTTCTCAATAACTTCCACATGCCGCGACGGCTTTTTGCCATATCGCCCTTGATCAGTCCCTGTTTTTTCTTGGGCTTTCTATCGCTGATCGCCAGGTAGTATTTTTCGACCTTGTGTTCGTTAAACAGGCGTTGGAACTCTTGGGCCGTGCTTTTATTTCTTGCAAACAGGAGCAGGCCCGAGGTCATTTTATCCAGCCTGTGTACCGGGTAAAGCTCTGGCAACCCAAGCTGGCCTTTGAGCCGGTTAAACAGGCCGCTTCCTATTTCTCCTTCATCGTGAAAGTTGATACTGGCAGGCTTGTCAATAACAACGAAATCCTCTTGAAGGTCAACCAGTTGATAAGTTTCTGAGTCTGCCACTTACAGGCCCAGCCCGATAACTATATAGACGATTAGGGTCAATACGGCGCCAAACAGGGCATAGGGCAGCTGAGTCTTAACATGCTCGAAATGATCACAGCCACTGGCGATGGAGGCCACTACCGTAGTGTCAGAAATGGGCGAGGCATGGTCGCCAAAGATACCGCCACCGAGTACGGCCGCCACTAAAAACTCAACCGGCAGGCCGCTTTCCTGGGCGATAGGTACCGCGATTGGCACCAGTATCGCAAAGGTTCCCCAGGAGGTGCCAGTGGCAAAGGCCATAATCGCCGCGGCGATAAAGAGAATGGGAGCCAGCATAAAGAGTGGTACTTCAACATTAAGCAGGTTGCTGACGTACAGACCCGTGCCTAGCAGCTTAATGGCGTCGCCAAAGGCAAATGACAGCACCAGAATGATAACTGCCGGAGCCATATGCCTGATGCCCTGAATAGATACGGCAGCTATTTTCTTCAAAGACAAAAGCTTATGCGCCAGTATCAGTAAGATCAATAGCGCCAATGCGCTGACAATGGCCCAAAATACCGAAAATGAGCCTGAGCCGCGTCTAATGTCGCCGTCTCCCGTATGCCAGAGCAGCATTAGGGTAATGCTGAGTAATGCCAGCAAGGGCAGCCACATGATACGCGCGGGCGCCGTTTGGCTGACCTGGTGCTCCGGGGATATTTCATTGTTTGATAATGCCATCTTCATCGGGCCAAAAACCTTGCCCGAGTACGCGGTATAGTAGGCCAGCAGCACGGCAATGATGGCATAAAAGTTATAGCCTATGGTGCCAATAAGAATACCGACCGGATCATCAAAACTATAGCCGTCAAGCAACCCCAGCACATAGGCGCCCCAGCCGTTGATCAGAAACAGGATGCTGATTGGCGCACAGGTGGAGTCGAGCAGGTAAGCGAGCCTGGCCCGACTCAGTTTATGTTGATCGAATAACTGTTGGCTGGCCATGCCGGCGGTGAACATACTGAGGTTAGTGTCGGTAAAAATACTGGTGCCAATAATGGTGGGTAATAAACTGGCCTGGCGGTGGGTTTTAACCAAATTCCATTTGGCCAGCTGGGCAATAAAGCCGTTTACCGCGCCTGAGTGGTTCATCAGTGCCACCAAGGCGCCAATGAGTAAACTGAACACTATGATATAGGTATTGCCAAGCGAGGAAAAAACACCCGCTATGCCCATGACACTGTCTTGTAACCCGGTTACGGGTTGCCATTGGGCATTCATGATAAAGCATAAGACGACACCGCATAATAGTGCCAAGGTGGCATTTTTACGCCAAATGGCGATGGCAATGGCAATGACTGGGGGTAATAGGCTCAAAGGGGTATCTTGCATGGTTATTCTTCTTATTTTATCAAGGGTTAAACTTTACCCGAAGCAAACCAGTTAGGAAACTTCTATTCATAAGTTATTACATTTGAAATACCAAATTTGTTTGTTAATTGATTAGACTGACTCTTTTCTAGTCTTGATAACTTTATTTGTAAGAGAAAAGGAAAAATGGCGGTCTGTAATAAAGTTGCAGTTCAGACATTTTAAAATAGACTTATGCCTGAGGGCATCTGGCATCAAATAAATAGAAATAAATTAACATAGCCATTGAAATAGCGCGTATGATCCCTAAATAGGAGTGATAAGCGACTGGCTTCAATGCATAGGAATCATTTTGACATTATCATTTAGCGACTATATTGGGGCATTTAGCCAAGGATCTCGACTTTCTTCACTGACAGGTATTGGACGCGGTATTGAAAGAGAGGCGCTAAGGGTGCTGGCGGAAGGAAAGCTGTCAGAAAAACCTCATTACGCTAGCCTGGGTTCGGCGCTTACCCATCCACAGATCACCACAGATTATGCCGAAACCCTGCTTGAATTTATTACGCCTGTGTCCGAATCTCCCGAGCAGGCCGTCGCACAACTGCAGGACATTCAAAAATATACCCTGAGCCAAATCGATGGCGAGCTGCTTTGGCCCATGAGCATGCCTTGTTTTGTCGATGATGATGACAAGATCCCTCTGGCTCAATATGGTTCATCCAATATTGGTAAAATGAAAACCGTTTATCGCCAGGGGTTGAAAAATCGTTACGGCAGTATGATGCAGGTCATTTCCGGCATTCACTTTAACTTTTCGTTTTCCAGGCAATTTTGGCTGACTCTGCAAGAAATAGAGCAAAATAACGATGAGCTGGATGACTTTATTTCGGCTCAATATTTCTCTGTGCTGCGTAATTACAAGCGTTTTTGCTGGTTGATCCCTTATTTATATGGCAGCTCGCCGGCGATTTGCCCTTCGTTTTTGCAGGATAAGCCCCACCAGTTGCCCTTTAAAGAGGCAGCGAGTGGCTGTTTGTATCTGGAATACGCCACCTCCTTACGCATGAGTGATCTTGGCTATACCAATAGTGAACAATCTGCGCTCAGGATATGTTACAACGACTTGTCTACCTATGTTGAAGGAGTGCAAGAGGCCATCAGTCTGGCATCGGAAAAGTTTGCGCAAATTGGCGTTAAGGTTGATGGCGCCTACCGGCAGTTAAACAGCAATGTGCTGCAGATAGAAAATGAGCTTTATGCGCCGATAAGACCCAAGCGCGTGGCCAGATCGGGAGAAAAACCCTCCCAGGCCCTGTTGAGAAGGGGAGTAGAATATATTGAAGTGCGGGCACTGGATGTCAACCCCTTTGTCGATACCGGCATAAGTGTCGAACAGGTGTATTTTCTCGATATCTTTCTCACCTATTGTGCCCTAAAGCCCAATAAAGAACTGGACTGTGCCCTGCAAGAGAGTTATGAAAAAAATATGGACGAAGTGGTGCTGCGTGGCCGGGACCCTAAGCTGCTGTTATCTGATCAGGGTCAGGACAAATCCATTGAGCAGTGGGGCAATGAACTTTTTGACGATATGCAAAAGGTGGCAGACCTGCTAGACGCTGCCTATCAGACAGATAAATATTCCAGTGCACTGAAAAATGAAAGGAACAAGATAAATAACGTCTCGCTTACCCCGTCGGCCCAGGTAGTGGATGTACTGGTTAGTAAAGAGCAAAGCCTGTCGGGAACGGCGTTGGAACTGGCGGAACAATATCGTCAGCAGTTATTAACCAGGGACTATCAGGTTTTTGGACAGGAGTACTTTAGCGAGTCTGTCGCCAAGTCACATCAGGATCAAAAAGAGATTGAAGCCAACGATAAGTTGGATTTTGATGCCTTTTTAGAAAATTACTTTTCCGGCGAGCTGTAAGTCAGCCCGCTATTCTCAAGCAAAAATTCAGACAAAAAAAAGCGCGTTAGGGCAACGCGCTATAAAAACTAAGAAAGCAGTCCAGGGAGGTTTTGCTCTCAGTTATTATGATTACTTATTCCTCAATTAGTTCAAAAAATATCCAAATATTTTTTGTTTTCTTTTAATCGCCTGAAAATAAAACAAAAAAAACGCACTTTAAAAAGTGCGTTATAAGTAAACATGAAACACTAAGGGAAATAAAAGCCTCTCGGTAGATAAGAGTGTTTGAAATCCACTAAGTTCAATTTTTCTAGTAAAAATTTTCCCTCGTTTCTTTTTGGCAGAATTTGGGCAAAAAAAAAACGCATTTATAAAATGCGTTATAAAACATGAAACACTAAGGGAAATAAAAGCCTCTCGCTATATAAGAACCCCTGGTTGGAATATAGTTCAATAATTTTTATAAAGGCGTGCAAATAAATTTATTTAATCCAAAGGCCGCTGTTTTTTTTGCCTTATTCTGGCATTATTAGGCAGACATAAACCAAGTAGTTTTTGCCTATGCGAGTTACAAAAAAAATCCTTTATTTTCCGCTACTGATCATTGCATTAGCAAGCTGTGCAACCCCGCCGCCTAAAAATCCGGAAAATATCTGTGACATCTTCCGGGAGAACAGGGACTGGTATTTTGCTGCCAAAGATGCCAGGGAAAAGTGGGGCGTTCCCATTCACGTTCCTATGAGCATGATGTATCAGGAAAGCTCCTTTAAAGAGGACGCCTTGCCACCGCGCGATTATCTGCTGGGCTTTATTCCCTGGGGCAGGGTGAGCAGCGCTTACGGCTATTCTCAGGCAAAGACCATGACCTGGGAAGACTATATGCGTGAAACCGATAACTCGGGCGCGGATCGTGATGACTTTGACGACGCCATAGATTTTATGGGCTGGTTTATCTATAAAACACAAAAGATCAATAAGGTGTCCAAGTGGGATGCCTATAACCAGTACCTGAATTATCATGAGGGCTGGGGCGGGTACAGGCGCAAAACCTATAAGAACAAGGCCTGGCTGGTAAAAGTATCCAGAAAGGTCGACAGTCGTGCGAAACGCTATGGCAGCCAGCTGAAAAGTTGTGAAGCCGATTTGAATAAAAGCTGGTTATGGCGACTGTTTTTTGGTTAGTTGCTAGAGGCTGTTGATCTTTGTTCAATAATTCTGCTGAGAGATAAAATCGCCTTAATCAAGGCGGAAATTGTGTCATTTAGTCATCTAAATCAGCAATTTTCAACGTAGAGTAAGGCGATTTTGGCCTCAGCCCTATGGGCAATGGCTATTTTTAACGCTAGCAGCATTAGAATGTCACTTATTTGGAATAACCAAACGGCGTTCATTCTGCTTTGCTAGCATCAAAAATAGCCTATTGCAGAAAATATGAACAAAGAACAACAGCCTCTAGCCAAAGCGACTTTTTATTTAGTGAAGAATAACAGGCAAGGGGAGCGACTATTATTTTTAATGGTCGCTTTTTTTGTGATTTTTTAGGATAAATGTTCAAGAATCAGCTGCATAATCCTTGCCAGGTGAACGAATTATAACCAATAAAAGTGGCAAAATTAGGCTATACCTAAGCTGGAAGATTAGAGGCAAAAAAAGTTAATTTTTTTGTTAAAAACTGATTGCAAATTAGAAAGCCTATATTTTATTGGTCTCGCTTTTGTTATCCACAGAAATTGTGGAAACTCACATAGGCGTCTTTGATGTGGATAAGTCTGTATATAACACATGAGTTTACTCTATTATCCACAAAATCGATGGCATTTAAGGCAAGATGATGAAAAAAACAACCAATTAAAGAGGGGCGTGGTGGCAGTTGGTGATTAGCTTGTTTCCAATAGACGCGTATTCATATCGGCAAGCCGCATCGCCATGCCTTCTATGATTTGATCCTTGATTTTTTCTCTGACGCTGGCAGGAAAGCGCCTCAGAGATGCCTGATCCAATCGTACCAACAACACATCGCTCTTGGCAATGACGGTTGCGGTTCTCGGGCGGTTCATAATAAAGGCACCTTCACCGATAAAATAGCTAGGGCCCAAGGTGGCCACTTCCTGCTGCTCGTCCCGGATCATAACACTGGCGGTGCCAGAGAGAATGATATAAAAGTTGGTCTCTTTGTCACCCTGCCTGATTATGTTTCTATTGGCGGTACACTTTAAAAATGACAGAGACTGGCTGAAAAAAGATTTACGCTCACTGACGGAAAACTTCTTAAAAAATGGAATCCTGTTGAGAATTTCCAGCAGTTTTAAATCGCTGACATCAACCTTTTTCATGGGTTAGTTACCTGGTGAAACTGTTAACATTATGCAAAGCATAACTATTTTGCTATTTGCTGCCAAATGGTACATGCATTTCATTTATTGCTGATTAGTGCTCATCCGTGGCACCGGTCTCGGCATGAAACTCGGGCAATATGCGTACCGTCTTGATCATGTTGTCACTGACATCAACTATTTCCACCGGATAACCGGCAATGCGAACACTGAGCTTGGCCTGGGGAATATCTTCCAGATACTCAACGATAAGGCCGTTTAAGGTTTTGGGGCCATCGGTAGGGAAGTGCCAGGACATTTCCTTATTGATATCCCGAATGGTGGCAGAACCGTCTACTAAATAGCTGCCATCCGGCTGTAAATGCACTTCTTCACTGGGGGCGGGCGTCATGGTAGTGGTAAAGTCACCGACTATTTCTTCCAGAATATCTTCCAGAGTCACCAGGCCCTGGATATCGCCGTATTCATCAACAACCAGACCCAGTCTTTCTTTGGCATGCTGAAACTTCAGCAGTTGGACATTTAGCGGCGTACCTTCTGGGATAAAGTACAGCTCCCGTACCGCTCTTAACAAGGTCGCCTTGGTAAACTGGTTCTTAGACAGCAACTTTAAGGCATCTCGCATATGAAAGTAGCCGACCACATCGTCTATATTGTCGCGATAAAGTAAAACTCTGGTGTGATTGGACTGAGTTAGCTGTTTCTGTATTTTTTTCCAGTCATTGTTGATATCTATGCCGATCATTTCATTACGGGGGATCATGATGTCTTCAACCGTAACATTTTCCAGGTCCAGCACGCTAACCAGCATGTTTTGATCTCGCTCTGGCAGCATGGCAGTAGACTCATTAACCACCGTCTTGAGCTCTTCGTTACTCAGGCTATGTTGTTCCCTTTGTTCCGAGCTGATACCCAGTACCATCAAAAACCCATTAGTGATCCAGTTGACTGCGACAACCAGCGGGAAGAGTAATTTCAGTAATACGGTTAGAATAATTGAACTGGGAAATGAAATCTTTTCAGGATGAAGAGCCGCCAGCGTCTTGGGGGTCACTTCGGCAAAGATCAGGACGACTAAGGTCAAAATAATAGTAGCGGCTAAAACGCCCACATCACCGAGTAGTCTCAAGCCGATAATGGTTGCAATAGCTGATGCCGCGATATTAACTAAGTTGTTGCCTATTAAAATGAGTCCAATAAGGCGATCTGGGCGTTCCAATAACTTGCTAACACGCTTTGCGCCTTTATGTTTTTTTTTCTCGAGATGGCGTAGTCGATAACGGTTTAGCGACATCATGCCTGTTTCTGATCCGGAAAAATACGCAGAAATTAATATCAGTATGCCAAGGATGGTAAACAGCATACTTGTTGAAATGTTATCCAATATGGGGCCCTAAAATTACCTTAAGAATATGTTGTCTGCTACTTTATATGTGCTTAACTCACTATTGCCAATACACTTTATACCCTAAAAACTAGGATAAGAGAAATTCTTTGACAAATCGGCTACCAAAGTAGGACAAGGTTAACAGGGCGGTGGCACAAATGGTTAATACCAGTACTCTATGACCACGCCAACCTTGCTTAAAATGCCCCCATAAGATGACTAAATATATGATCAAGGCGATCAAAGACAGCACGGTTTTATGGGCGGTATCCTTAGACAGGAAGTTTTCCATAAAGACAAAACCGCTAAGCTCGCTGGCCGACAGGAAAAATACGCCGATTGCCAGGATAATAAACAGCTGTTTTTCCACTTGCATTAACGGCGGCAAATGGCTGACGGCAGCCAGATTTTTGCTCTTGAGTTTAAAGTTAATATAGGCCACCTGAAAGGCGTAAAGGGTTGCTATGACTAATACGCAATAGGCCACCAAGGAGAGCACTATGTGGGTAAGCACCACCAGTTTGTCTGCAGATAAGGGGATTTCATCTAACGGCGGGATAAAGATCATTAACAGCTGCCATATGCCGGCAAAACCATAAACAACAGGCAGGAGCAGGTTTACCTTAAACTTAAAGGATATGGCCGACACAACCAGGGTGATAAACAAGCTGACCAGGGAAATGACATTCGGCAAGCTGAAATTAACGCTGTCGTCTGCAAAGAGAATATGAGCATTAGTGAGAGTGTGAGCTACCACAGCCACTGCGCCGGTAAGCAATACAAGTTTAAGGTTGGGGCCCTGAGGATGAAATAAGCGGGTTAATATTGCGAGCGTTGCTAACAGATAACAGAAAAAGGCAACGGCAGAATAAATATCCAAGAGTTCCACAAAGTGCTCCAACACTATAAAAAATTCAATATATTACGTCAGACAGCCAATTCTATCAGATTGTTATATCGACACCAGAAATAAAGAGTAAATTTACTTAATCTAGATTAATATTTGCCCAAATAATGCTGGTGCTGCTACAAAGCCTGGGCTAGTTGCTGCTCCCTAAGCAGGAATCTTCGCAATGGCTTGCATGCCAACAAGGCTATTAGCAGGGCGCAGCCTATACCAAACCACCTTGGTAATAGCTCATGGCTGTGCTGCATTTGCTGCGCTATATCTATGGCGTAAAAAGCTAGGCCCAGATCAAGCAGGTAGCCGCTGCCGATGGCCGACAGGCTTATCCCGGCCAGATAGCGAGCCAGCACCGCCGTCCCCATTTCTTTTTTTATTATGCCTAGCGTTGAGATATTGGTTGCAGGTCCCGCCATCATAAAGACCAGCGCCGTGCCCGGTGACAGCCCCGCCATAATAAAGCCTGCGGCAATTGGCGTTGATGCCGTGGCACAGATATACATGGGCACAGAGATGGCTATCATAAGCAACATGGCAACAAGCCCGCTGCCATAGCTTAATAAAAAGGATTCAGGGATATAGGTGCGTACCAGGGTTGCGAAAACAAGGCCGATAAGCAACCAGATAATAAGATCATCAATCAGCTTGGTCGCGGCATAATACAGGCCCTCTCGCGTCTTCACCAAATGGCTGGACTCCTGTTTTTTAGCTTTACCGGAGCAACAGGATGATTGCTTGACCGGCTCAGGAGTTTTGGCGGCGCAGCAGGAAGCATTCTGTGTATTTGCAGGGGAGGCTTGTTTTCCTGTCTTGCCAACCGGCGCCGAGGTGACCAGTAAACCGGTAAAAATGGCAGACAGAATCGCCGCTACTGGCCGGTAAATCGCCATAATGGGACCAAGCAGGGCGTAGGAAACGGATACGGAATCAACACCCGTTTCCGGTGTCGCCACCAGGAAGGCAGAGGTTGCAGGCGCAGATGCGCCACTTCGCCTTAACTCGGTTGCCACCGGAATTACGCCACATGAACATAGCGGTAAGGGGGCGCCTATGACGGCAGCTTTTACTATCGCCCTTTTCCCCTTACCCAGGTGATGGCTAAGGATTTGGGGGGGCACCCAGGCCTTCATAAGACCCGCAATGATCAGGCCTAATAATAGCCAGGGGCTTGCCTCTGCACTTAAGTCGACAAGGTTATTAAACAGTAACGCGAGTTGATTCACTTATAGGCCTTCGCTTTGATTGATGGCGGTTAGCTTATCATATTAAGTTTCACTAATGAAAAGGGGAAAGCTATTCCCGTGCTGTTAAATTTATGCCTGTGCGTGCGTAAGAATCCTGCCCTGTGTTTATTTTATGCTTTCGATTATTTTAGCCAGGAGTATAATAGGCGAAATTTTGTGTTTATCCTCCTGTGACATTTGAGTAGTGCATGTTTGAGAATCTTTCTGATCGTTTAACGAAAACGTTAAAAAATATTAGTGGTAAAGGTCGCCTAACCGAAGACAATATCAAGGATACCTTGCGTGAAGTGCGTATGGCATTATTGGAGGCCGATGTTGCCTTGCCGGTTATACGTGAATTTATTGCCAAGGTAAAAGAGCGTGCCGTTGGTCAGGATGTCTCGAAAAGCCTGACCCCGGGTCAGGTCTTTGTCAAAATTGTTCGCACCGAACTTGAAACCGCCATGGGGGAGGTTAACGAAGCGCTTAACCTAAAGGCGACACCTCCTGCGGTAGTGCTTATGGCGGGTTTGCAGGGCGCGGGTAAAACCACCTCGGTTGCCAAGCTGGCCAAGTTTCTCACCGAGCGTGAAAAGAAAAAGGTTCTTGTGGTCAGTGCCGACGTTTATCGTCCGGCGGCGATAAAGCAGCTGGAAACCCTGGCTAATGAAATCAAGGTAGAGTTTTTCCCAAGTGATATCAAGCAAAAGCCTATTGATATTGCCAACGCCGCTATAGCACATGCCAAATTGAATTTCTTTGATGTACTCATCGTCGATACCGCCGGTCGTTTGCATGTCGATGCGGATATGATGGGGGAGATCCAGGAGCTGCATGCGGCCATTAATCCTGTTGAAACCCTGTTTACCGTGGATGCCATGACGGGTCAGGATGCCGCCAATACCGCCAAGGCGTTTGATGATGCCTTGCCTTTAACCGGGGTGATCCTGACCAAAACCGACGGTGATGCCAGAGGTGGTGCGGCCTTGTCCATTCGCCATATTACCGGCAAGCCGATCAAGTTTATGGGTGTGGGTGAAAAAACCGATGCCTTGGAGCCGTTTCATCCGGATAGGGTGGCTTCCCGAATCTTAGGCATGGGTGATGTCCTTTCCCTGATTGAAGAAGTCGAACAAAAGGTCGATAAGCAAAAAGCAGCCAAGTTGGCGAGCAAGGTCAAAAGTGGCAAGGGCTTTGACCTGGAAGACTTCCGCGAACAGCTGGTGCAAATGAAAAGCATGGGCGGCATGATGGGCCTGATGGATAAACTGCCCGGCATGGGCAATATGTCCGAGCAAATCAAGGGCCAGATGGACGATAAAGTCACCATACAGATGGAAGCCATTATCAATTCCATGACGCCGGGAGAGCGGGCACGTCCGGAAATCATTAAGGGCTCGCGCAAACGTCGTATTGCAGCCGGTTCTGGTACCCAAATCCAGGATGTCAACAAGCTTTTAAAACAGTTTACCCAGATGCAGAAAATGATGAAAAAAATGTCGGGTAAAGGCGGCATGAAGAAAATGATGCGCAGCATGAAAGGCATGATGCCCCCGGGAGGCATGGGCGGCGGAATGTTTGGCCGCTAAATGAAATTGTTTTTACTCTATTAAAAAAGGTAGCCCAGGCTACCTTTTTTGCTTTTTATTGCTATGCTGTCGTGGTGGAGGCCTATCAATATGATCACATTCAATCAAACTTTTCCACTGATGCTGCTTTTCTCTCTCGCTTTTTGTGGCGTATTCAAGACACAGGCAAGCGAGAATATTCCTTCCCCCATTAATATTCATGTTGGCATTGGCGCACGGCCTCCGTTTCTCAATGCCGACGAACGTACTGGACTCGGGCCCGATATGGTTGCTGTGATGAATTTGATCCAGCCTACTTATAAGTTTTCATTGAAAACCATGCCGACAAAAAGGAGATTGCAGGCCCTGCAGGAAGGATGGGTAGATATCCAAATGTGGGATAATCCCAATTGGGGCTGGCAGGGGGTGGAGCTTTCCTTAAGCCAGCCAATTGTAGCGTCGAGAGATGTCTTTATTGCCAGAAGAAAGGTGGGCAGAGATCAGCAATATTTTGATGACTTCTCGAAGAAAAAATTTGCCATGGTGGTTGGCTATCATTATAAATTTGCCGATTTTGAAACCGATATTGATAAGCTGGCAAAGCGCTTTGATGTCAAAATGGTACGCACGGAAGAAGCTTCTATCAAGATGGTACTGGCCAACAGGGTCGATATCGCCGTGGTCAGTGAAACGGCACTAAGGTGGTTTTTTAAACGTTTCCCTGGCCAGGAAAGTAAACTACTTATATCAAAAAAGGCAGATACGGTTTATCAAAGGTTCTTTTTAGTGCCGGCCAATGCACCGATAACGGCGGAGGAACTGAAGCAATTTCTGCTGCTGGCCGATGAAAAAGGCTTACTGGCGCCGCTTTATGAAAAGTATGGTTTGACTAAGCCGGATTTTACCTTGGTGGAATAATCGACCCAAACCATTTATCTCTGCCTGGCTGTTTAATCAATTATCACAGTGCTGTAGCCACTCAAGGGTGAGCGTAAAAGGCTTCCAAGCTGCGCAATAGGTTTTAACTGACTAGTATGTATTACCGGTAATCAACCAATTACTCCAAAACCTGTTAACTCTTGCAGTATGTCAATTTATTAACTAGCTTGGTATTACTTGCTTTTTCCAATAAAAAGCGTAGAATACGCGAGCTTTTCTGTCACCCTGGTGTCAGGAAGTGTCTGGAAAATTCGTTTTAACACTTAAATATATAGAGGACGATATGGTTACCATTCGTTTAGCTCGTGGCGGCGCTAAAAAGCGTCCATTCTATCAGGTAGTAGTTGCAGATAGCCGTAACTCTCGCGATGGTCGTTTCATCGAGAAAGTTGGTTTCTTCAACCCAACAGCACAAGGTCAAGCAGAAAAATTACGTTTAGACCTGGATCGTATCAACCACTGGGTTGGTCAAGGTGCTGGTGTATCTGATCGTGTGGCCAAGTTAGTGAAAGACGCTCAAGCAGCTGCTTAATCAAACTGGTAGGTTTTGGGAGTTATCGTGAAAGCAGTAGGTAATGAAGTCACCATTGGTAAAGTAGGCGCAGTTTACGGAATCAAGGGCTGGTTGAAAATCCATTCATTCACCGATGACCAAGAAGCCATATTAGACTATTTTCCCTGGTCTCTAAAATTGGGAAATAAAATACAATCGGTTGAAATTACGGATTGGCGCAGGCACAACAACGGACTCATAGTAAAAGTTGCAGGAATAGATGACAGAGACTTGGCACAAGGCCTGGTTGGCTCAGAAATTTTTGTTAACGAAGAGGCATTGCCGAAATTGCCGGAAGGTGAATTTTACTGGCGTGACCTGATGGGAATGAAAGTTGTGACCAACAAGGGCTATGACCTTGGTACGGTTTCCGACATTATGGAAACGGGCGCTAATGATGTACTGGTTGTAAAGGCGAACCGAAATGACGGCTTCGGCAAAAAAGAAAGGTTAATCCCTTATCTTGACGGTCAGGTGGTTGAATCGGTGAGTATTGAAAATAAACAAATTTGTGTTGACTGGGACCCGGGTTTCTAGCTCGTGAGTGATAACGCTCTTTCTGACAAGAAAATGTGGATTGGGGTGATAAGCCTTTTTCCCGAGATGTTTGATGCGATAACCGAGTATGGGGTGACTGGCCGAGCGATTCGTAATGGTTTGATTGAATTCCATAAGTGGAATCCAAGAGACTTTACCCATGACAGACATCGCACCGTTGATGACCGACCTTTTGGCGGTGGTCCGGGCATGTTGATGATGGTACAGCCGTTACGAGATGCCATTTTGGCTGCCAAAGAGGCGGCGCAAAAAGATGGCAGAACCGCTAAGGTTATATATCTATCCCCTCAGGGACGTAAACTGGATCAAGCCGGTGTACGTGAATTAGCACAGGATGATTGTCTGGTCTTTATTGCCGGGCGATACGAAGGCATAGACGAGAGACTGATCGAGTCGTATATCGACGAAGAATGGTCGGTCGGCGATTATGTTCTTAGTGGCGGTGAATTGCCGGCCATGAACATGATAGATGCCGTGGCGCGCTTTGTGCCGGGTGTGTTGGGACATAATCAATCTGCCGAGCAGGACTCGTTCTCTGACGGCTTACTGGATTGTCCACACTATACCAGGCCGGAGGTATTAGACGGTAAGTCGGTACCTAAGGTGCTGTTAAGTGGTAATCACGAACATATCAGGCAATGGCGTCTGTTTAAGTCACTGGAAAGAACGTGGATCAGAAGGCCTGAATTATTAACTGACCTAGCTCTGACTGCGGAACAGGAAAAAATGCTTGCTAATATCAAGCAACAACCTGTTGATGACAGTGAACCCTAGGAAGAAGGTATTATGAGTAATATTATTAAACAGCTCGAACAAGAGCAAATGAAAACTGACGTACCAGCATTCGCACCAGGCGATACTGTTGTCGTTCAAGTAAAAGTTACAGAAGGTGATAAATCACGTCTTCAAGCATACGAAGGTGTTGTTATTGCTGTTAAGAACCGCGGTCTTAATTCTTCATTCACTGTTCGTAAAATCTCGAGCGGTGTTGGTGTAGAACGTGTATTCCAGACACATAGTCCAATCGTTGACTCTATTGAAGTCAAACGTCGCGGTGATGTTCGTCAAGCTAAGCTTTACTATCTTCGTGAGCGTTCAGGTCGTTCTGCGCGTATCAAAGAGAAGTTGGCTAAGAAGTAATTTTCTTTTAACAGAAAACTTACTCAATAGTTTGTCTAAAAAGCCTGTGTGGGAAACCACGCAGGCTTTTTTTGTTTGCGCCGTTATTCATTTACTTATCAGCTTATCCAGATTTCAGCTACTGAAGTGGATTATCTTGCTTGGGCTTTTACTTATTATTTAAATCAATATGGAATATAAAAATATTAATTAAGTATTTACATCGCTAAAGTGATTATTTATTGTACATTTATTCAAGGAATGAAACATGACTCAGGGAACTAGATGTCGAGCCATTTTGATTCGGGTATCCAATGTTTATCTTTAATAGCCCGTTTTCACCAACTACCCGCAGAGCCAAGCGCGTTAAAAAGAGAATTTCAGCACGATGATGAATCATTGGCTGATATTAATCTTGTTCGTGCCGCAAAAAGCTTAGGCTTTAAAGCCAAGTTTATTAAAGACAAAGTAGAGAAACTGAGCGGCCATTTATTACCTGCCATTGCGCGTCATGAAGACGGCCATTTCTTTATTATTGCCAAAAGCGCTGACAATGAAGTGCTCATTCAGGATTTACAAAACCAAAAGCCGGAAACCTTGTCCTTTGCTCAGTTGGAATCTATCTGGACAGGTGAGTTATTGCTGCTGTCAAAGCGTAGTTCTTTATTAAGTGAGAGTGCTAAATTCGGTTTTACCTGGTTTGTGCCCGCGCTAGTGAAGTACAAACAGTATTTTTCAGATGTTTTTGTGGCGTCATTCTTTATTCAACTGGTCGGGCTGGCCTCCCCGATATTTTTCCAGGTGGTGATTGATAAAGTACTGGTACATAAAGGGATGACCACCCTAGATGTTCTCGCCGTTGGCTTTTTTATTGTTATTACCTTTGAGGTGGTACTCACCGGCCTGAGAACCTATGTTTTTTCTCATACCACCAATAGAGTGGATGTTGAACTCGGTAGTAAGCTATACAAGCATATGTTGTCATTGCCTATCGCCTACTTTAATGCGCGCCGGGTGGGTGATACGGTTGCTCGGGTAAAGGAGCTTGATAGCGTAAGAGAGTTTTTAACCGGCTCGTCCCTCACTGTTGTGTTAGATGTGCTGTTTAGCTTTGTCTTCTTTGCCGTAATGTTTTACTACGCACCACTGCTTACCTGGATAATTGTTGGCACCATTCCTTTTTACTTCACACTATCCTTATTGGTAACCCCTACGCTTCGTAAGCGCTTGAACGAAAAATTTCAGCGTAGTGCAGAAAACCACTCCTTTTTGGTCGAATCTGTTAATGGTGTTGAAACCATCAAGGCAATGGCTGTAGAGCCACAATTACGTAACACCTGGGAAGATAAACTGGCCGATTATGTTAATACCTCGTTTAAAACTAGTAACCTTAATAATGTCTATAGCCAGATTGCGGCATATATTAATAAAGTTGGTGGCTTGTTAACGCTGTATTTTGGATCTATTGCCGTTGTTTCTGGCGAGCTTACAATTGGCCAATTCATCGCCTTTAATATGCTATCACAAAGAGTCAGTGGGCCTATCATGCGCCTGGTGAACCTGTGGCAAGATTTCCAGCAAGCCAATATTTCCCTTCAGCGTTTAGGCGATGTTTTAAACTCCCCTTCAGAACCTGGCTATAACCCAAACCGAGCCACTTTGCCTGATATTAAAGGCCAGGTAATTTTTGACAATGTCCTGTTTCGTTATGCCCCCGACAGAGCCCCCGTATTAAACAACATCAGTTTTCAGTGTCGACCGGGTGAAGTGATTGGTATTGTCGGTCGTTCTGGCTCAGGTAAAAGTACCTTGACCAAATTGGTACAGCGGCTTTATGTGCCGGAATCTGGCAGAGTCATGATAGATGGTGTTGACTTAGCCATGGTGGATCCTGCATGGTTGCGCCGCCAGGTTGGTGTAGTATTGCAGGAAAATTTCCTGTTTAATCGCACCGTCAGGGAGAACATCGCCCTGGTTGATTCTGGCATGCCGATGGAGCAAGTGGTCAAGGCTGCACAACTTGCCGGGGCGCATGATTTTATTCTTGAGCTTCCTGAAGGCTATGACACTATTGTTGGCGAACAGGGCTCATCTCTATCGGGCGGTCAACGACAGCGTATTGCCATTGCCAGAGCCTTGGTCACTAATCCCAAAATCCTGATTTTTGATGAGGCGACCAGTGCCCTGGATTATGAGTCTGAAAGCATTATTCAGGCGAATATGCGCCGTATCAGTCAGGGCCGTACCGTGTTTATTATTGCCCATCGCCTTTCAGCTGTAAAAGATGCCAACCGCATCATGGTAATAGATAAGGGTCGATTGGTTGAGCAGGGCGGTCATCAGCAATTGGTCAAACATGGTGGCATTTACGCTCAGTTATATTCAATTCAAAACCATCATGGCCTAGGTGTGGTGGCTAAACCGCAAAACCCAAATCAAAGCTCAGTAGCCAAAGCTCCAGATAATTCCCAAAAATCAGTCAAGCCAAACTCCCAGTCACCTTATGTCAAAAGTGTGAGCCAGCAGCCTGTAGCAAAGAGTGCTCCACATGTAAGCCAGAAGCAGGAGAGTGAAAGTGCAGAATAACTCCTCTCTTAAACAAACAACTCAAAAAAGCGAAAAACTTGCCAAGGAAAAACTGCAATTTTTACCTGCAGCACTGGAAATTCAGGAAGCGCCTCCTGCTCGATGGAGTCGTTCACTACTGTGGGCCATTATTGGTTTACTCACCCTGGTTATTGCCTGGGCCTCCTGGGCCGAAATTGACATTATTGCCACTGCGCAAGGGAAAATCGTGCCCAGTGGTAAGGTCAAGGTGATACAGCCGTTAGAAACTGGCGTCGTTAACAATATTTTTGTTAAAGAAGGGCAGCATGTTAAAGCGGGTGATAAGCTTATAGCCCTTGATAATACTTCCAGTCAGGCCGATGTCGATAGGCTGAAAAATGAATGGCTAGGCTACACCGAAGACCTGGCTCGTGTAAAAGCCTTTCTTGCCAAGTTAGATGCAGACAAAACGCAAAACAGGCAAGCAATAAACACCGAACTGCCAACCAACCAGCGCCTGTTGCTAGAAAGTAGTTGGCAGGAGTATCAATCCAAGCAAGACAGCTATACCAGTGAAATAACCAAGCTCAAGGCGGAAAAAAAAGCGATTGAAATTAATGTTATTCGTATAGAGAAAACCCTGCCACTGGTGACTGAAAGGGTAGAAAGCCTGGAATCACTATTATCCAACTCCCTGGTTGCCCGTAACCAATATCTGGAGCTTGAGCAACAGCGTATTGAGCAGGCTGAAACCCTCAACCTTGAGCGGGCCAATGTTGAACAAATCAATGCCAGCATTATCGCCGCCGAACAAAACCTGAAAGCCTATATCTCGGAAACACGGCGCAATACCTTACAGGAAATTAATCAACTGCAAAGGCAAAGCGAAAGCACCAACCAGGAGCTGACCAAGGCTAATCGCTTAACGGACTTAAGAGTGTTGACTGCGCCCGTTGATGGTGTGGTCGAAGAGCTGGTGATTGCCACCATAGGTGGTGTGGTCACCCCTGCGCAAGAATTATTGCGAATCGTGCCGGTGGGCGAGCATGGCAACCAGCAACTGGAAGTGGATGCCGGTTTGCTGAACAAGGATATTGGTTTTGTTTATAGCGGACAAACCGCAGAAATTAAAATCGACAGCTTCCCCTTTACCAAGTATGGCGTTATCGATGGTGAAGTCACCGATATCTCGGCAGACGCGGTTGAAGATGAGCAAATGGGGCTATTGTTTCCATTAAAAGCCTCATTAACAACCGATGAAATTAACGTCGATGGCAAATGGGTCAAATTAAAACCCGGCATGTCGGTGACAGTAGAGATAAAAACCGGTACCAGAAGGCTAATGGAGTTCTTATTAGCGCCACTATTACGTGGAGTTAGTGAAGGGGCGAGAGAGAGGTGATGTAAAGATTTAGTCTATAAGCCTTTATAAAGGAGTTAGAGCTCAATTAGGCTAGGCATGCATTATAAATTGCATATGAACTTGCACAACGTGTATATCTAATTTGTTGTAACGAGGGTTTTATGAATACATTTAGAGATTATTTAGTGATAGCGGTGTTTTATGGCTTATTAAGTTCTACCACTCATTCAAAAGAAAAGACTGATCAACATATCATTGCTAGTGAACCTTATACTCAAAAATTGGCAAACTTTACAATTGTAGATGGCAGCCGCTTTAAGTTATGTCAAGACTTTAATGACTACCTTAACCGTCAAACGCCTTTTTATTACTTTCTAGAGCTTAAACCTGACCCTTTATTTAGTGAATTTAAATTACCTCATTTAATTACGGCGGATAAAGACTATGGATTAGCTATTGTGAAAGAACGTATTGACTCTGTTTTCAAAGAAGATTTAGAGAAAGTTTCAGATAAACAAAAAAAGATCGAGTTAATAAAAAAGCATGAGCGAGATTGGTTAAATAGTGACTACTTGAATTATGAGGTTACATATTATAAATCGCGCATGGATATTAACCATAGCGGTAAAAAAGACGATGTTTTAATCGTGAAGACTGAATATCCACTGACTGGACGCAATAAGGCATTTAAAAGGGTTCCCATAGGGATTAATGCTAGTTTATTTAATTATGTTTCCCTTGACAAAGATGGTAGCTATAAACATATCAAAGGCTTTTCGTTAGGTGGCCACCCCTTCTATTATCGTGGGCGATTTTATGTTGCTCGTTTGGGATACACTTCTTTGTATGGGCGTACAACTTTAAGAACAACAATTCATGAACCTAAAGTTGCCTTTCAGACCAAAGAAGGAGTGTATGAGGGCAGAGCGGTATGCCAGTTAAGTATGACGCCAACTGACAGGAATAATAAAAAATAAAGCAGTAAGTACTTTGGATAATAATTACTAACCAAATATCAAGGAATAGACAATGACCATTCAAATAACCACTATTAACCAAGCTGACTATGAGAGCAAACGCTGGGAAATTATCCAGATCAAGGGGTCAGAGTTGTTGATTTGGCCCAGTTCTTCTAGTCTTTAAGCAGGCAGCAATTTCTCGGAGGAAAGGACATGGCTCGACGCCCCCGAATAAATCTTCCCGGTATTCCCCAGCATGTGGTACAGCGTGGCAATAATCGTCAGGCGAGCTTCTTTATTGAGCAAGACTATGCGGTGTATCTGGACAAGCTTAAGGAATACAGCCGTCGCTTCCAGGTGGCGGTGCATGCTTATGTCTTGATGACTAATCATGTGCACCTGTTGGTGACGCCAATGAGAGAGAGGGGGGTCAGTCAGTTGATGCAGTCGCTGGGACGCTATTACGTTCGTTATATCAATCAAACCCATAAACGTAGCGGCACGCTTTGGGAGGGGCGCTTTAAGTCATCCTTGGTTGACAGTGATAGATATTTGCTGTTGGTTAGTCGTTACATAGAGCTTAATCCCGTGCGTGCCAATATGGTTGTTCATCCGTCGGAATATCCCTGGTCAAGCTATCGTCATAATGCACAGGGGAGAGACATCGGATTACTCACAGAGCATCCCGTTTACCTGTCTTTAGCAAAGGATAAGGCGGGTAGAAAAGCCGCGTACCAGGCCTTGTTCAAAACGCAGCTCCCGGAGTATTCTGTAAAGCAAATCAGGGAGGCGCAGCAAAAAACCTGGGTACTGGGGAGTGAGCGTTTTAAGGCACAAATTGCGTGTCAGTTGGGGCGCACGATTGAGGTTTTGTCCCATGGTGGTGACAGGAAGTCGGCTGTGTTTTTACAGCATGGGAAAGTTCAACAACTCTGACCCCTTGATCTGTGGGAAAGTTCAACAACTCTGACCCCTTGATCTGTGACAACTCTGACCCCTTGATCTGTGACAACTCTGACCCCTTGATCTGTGTGGGAAACCACACAGGCTTTTTTGTTTTTATCTTGGTGATCTTTTGATAGCCTAATACGGTTATAAAGCTTGTTAAAAACTAAGTCCGCATTACAAGAGGTGCAGTATATCCATTTATGTTTAGCAGAATTTTTAAGTATATTTTAAACATTGTGGATGCCTTATTGCTTGTTGTTACTCTGGTGTTTGCTTTAATGCTCACCATAGGTGGAGTAGCGCTATTTTTAATCGGTTTACTGGCCAGCCTCGCATTTATGATTCCGGGAATAGATACGGCAGGAATGTCACTACTTAATTTAATTGGGTTTATGCTTTTTGGCCCTTCTACATTTGGAATAGGTGCGTCCTTTATCATTAGCATTTATCTTTTAATTTCAATGAACCGTTCGAATAAACTGAGTACTGAACAACGTACCTATTTGAGTGATCTCTTTCCTTGTAGGTTTCATCAATTGAGTAGGGCTACGAAAGGGATATGTGAAGTATATGTTGATATCAACAAAGAAAACGAAAATTCGGTAAAACTGGGCAAGTTATTAATAAAAACCTCAGATCATAGTTTCACCCTCTTTATTGTGCTTTGTTGTATTGGGATGGTAGTGATGAGCGCTAACCTATATTTCTCTCCCTAAATAATCTTTTGCATTGCTATGCGCCACACAATCAAATAGCCATAAACCCCAACTTTTCATTTGACTCCATTCTTAATGTCATTTAATGTGTAAGCTAATTATTACAAATCGTGTAATCTAAAGTTTACAATCTGTATTTTTATATGAAATTCACACATTCATACCGATATTATTTTTATACCCCTTTCTTTTGCTAAGCAACTGCCTTAGCACCTACGCTTTATTTTTAAAAACTCGCTGTAAAAACTGGAAACCACTATGTCTGACACTAGCATTAAACCCCATAAAAGTACCCTAAATGATATTCATGTTAATTCGGAAAAGGTGCTGATCACACCGCAGGAACTAAGGGAAGAGCTGCCCTTATCAAGCGCTGGCCGAGAGTATGTTACCAAGGCTCGCCAAATCATTTCCGATATTATCCATAAAAAAGATCACCGCTTGTTGGTGATAAGCGGCCCCTGCTCGGTGCATGATGTAGATGCCGCCAAGGAGTATGCGCGTAAGCTGAAAGTGCTGCATGACAAGCACCAGGACTCTCTCTATATCGTAATGCGGGTCTACTTTGAAAAGCCAAGGACCACAGTCGGCTGGAAGGGGCTTATCAATGATCCTCATATGGACGGCTCCTTTGATGTTGAAGCAGGTTTGCGCAAGGCAAGAGAGCTATTAATCTACCTAACAGAGCTTGGACTGCCTTTGGCTACCGAAGCCCTGGACCCCATCAGTCCGCAGTACCTTGCCGAGCTGTTCAGCTGGTCGGCGATTGGTGCCCGTACCACAGAGTCGCAAACCCACAGGGAAATGGCCAGTGGCCTTTCCATGCCGATTGGTTTTAAAAATGGTACCAATGGCAGTTTGGATGTGGCAATCAATGCCCTGCAATCGGCTGCCTCTTCACACCGTTTTATGGGGATCAACAGGCAAGGGCAGGTCTCCCTAATAAAAACTTCGGGTAACCCGGATGGCCATGTAATTTTACGTGGCGGTAAGCAGCCTAATTATGACTCGGTCAATATTGCCATTTGTGAACAAGAACTGGCTAAGCATAGCCTGGAGCCAGGTATTGTAGTGGATTGCAGCCATAGTAATTCAAATAAGGATTACCGCAGGCAACCCCTGGTGGCAGATAATGTTTTTAATCAAATTTGTGAGGGAAATAAGTCCATCATAGGTATAATGCTGGAAAGTCACCTTAATGCCGGTAACCAGAGTGCGGATCTGCCTCAAGAAGAGCTGGCCTATGGCGTATCGGTAACAGATGCCTGCATTGATTTTGCCACCACACAAGAGCTGGTAGCGCTGGCACAAGATAAATTAGCCCAAACACTGGTTGAACGTATTCGATCAGCAGACTAGTAAAGAGAAGATATTGATGTCGACCCCTGAATTTGAACAGCAACTTAAGGCATTAAGAGACGAAATAGATGTTGTCGATAGCCAGCTGGTGGAGCTGCTTGCCAAGCGCCGGGCTATAACCACCAAGGTGGGTGAGCTGAAAAGCCGGGTCGGCATGCCAATTTATGCCCCCGACAGGGAAGCGAGTCTGTTAAAAATGCGCCGCGAACAGGCGGTGGAAGCGGGCATATCTCCCGACGTTATCGAAGATGTGCTGCGCCGCCTGATGCGGGATTCATATGTCAGCCAGGACGCCAGCGGTTACCAGTGTGTTAACCCTGACTGTCGCAAGGTGGTGGTCATCGGCGGCAAGGGGCAACTGGGTCGTATCTTTGTTGACTTGTTTACTCGCTCAGCATATTCCGTTGCCGTGTTGGAGCAGGAGGACTGGCCAAATAGCGACAGTATTCTTTGTGATGCCGATCTGGTGATAGTTGCCGTGCCCATTCGACTGACCTCCATGGTGATCCGGCAATTAAAACAGTTGCCCCAGTCCTGTATTCTGGCGGATGTCACCAGTGTTAAGGAGTCGCCACTTTATGAGATGCTTAAGGTCCATCCTGGACCTGTTGTTGGCTTGCACCCCATGTTTGGTCCGGATGTCACTGGCCTGGTCAAGCAAACCATTATCACCTGTGACGGCAGAGAGCCGGATAAGTATTACTGGCTGTTGGAGCAGTTCAGGGTCTGGGGCGCCAAAATATACCCGGTTACGGCGCCAGAACACGATCAGGCCATGGCCATGGTGCAGGTGATGCGCCACTTTTCAACCATAGCCTATGGTTACCATTTAATGACGGAAGGAGCGGATATCTCTCAGCTGGTGGAGATGAGCTCACCCATATACCGGCTGGAGTTGATCATGGTTGGCCGCCTGTTTGCCCAGGATCCTATTCTTTATACCGATATTATCTTTGCCAACCCAGACAATATTGCCATGATGAAGCGCTTTGCCTACCGTTTTCTTGAATTGCTTGAGGACGTGGAAATGGGGGACAAGGAAGCCTTTGTTACCATGTTTAACCAGGTGGCGGACTGGTTTGGTGACTATGCCGAGGTCTTCCTGCAGGAAAGCAAGGCCATGCTGTTGAAAGCGAATGAGCTGAAAAAGCACTAAGCCATTATCTATAGCTGCTGTAGAGAGCTTGATGGTCCCATGATGATAAGGAAGGGCAATTTGATCTAGTTTTTATTCTTAGAGCTGTTTACACTCTTGACTAAAGTTTATTTTGATAAGTGTCCAACAAGCTATAGGAAAACCATGAGCAAGAGCCGTACTTTATTCGCCGGTATTTTTTTAGTCTTTAGCCTGTTTGCCTGTGCAAATGCTTCCGATAAAACACCCGGTATTGCCGTAGGGGAAATTTCAAAGCAGGTGTTACTGGCAGAATATGCCAAATTCTCAAGCCAATACCATGGATTTTCTCTTACCGACAAACAAGCCGAGCAAGTAAGAACTTGGCCTAAGGAGCTGGTGATTGATGTTTACTTTGGCACCTGGTGTCATGACAGCCAGCGCGAAGTACCACGTTTGCTAAAGGCCCTAGCGGAAAATCCACAGATCAAAGTGAATTTGTATGCCCTGGACGGTAAAAAGTCAGATCCTCAGGGCAGGGCCAAGCAAGCAGGAGTTAAGTATACGCCGACCATGATAGTCACCCTTGCCGGCAAACAAATAGGACGTATCATTGAGTCGCCCAAACAGGATCTGGTCACAGATATTAATAACTTTATCTTAGCGGCAAGTTAAGTAGTATCCGGAATAAAAAAAGCCTCCCTAGCGGAGGCTTTCTTAAAATTCTTATCTGGCCTTAGGGATAAAGGTGCTGGCCAAATCTGCTATTTCTTCAACACTATGCTCTAGTGCTTTCATCTGGTCCGCAACTATATCGGTTTGCGACCAGGTCTTATTTGTAGCCTGGTGGATTTCTTCAATATTATTATTAATTTCTTGAGACACCACACTTTGCTCTTCTGCTGCGGTGGCTATATGGCTGGCGACATGGGTCACGCTTTGTACCTTCTCAACAACTGCCTCAATTTTTTTGTTAGAGGCTTCAGCCGTTTCCACGCAATAATCAGCCTCCCTTTTGTTGTTGTTCATCAGCTCGACCCAGTGATCTATGGTGGATAGCATCACAGACAATCTTTGATGTATTTCCTTGGCTGAGTCTTGCGTGCGCGAAGACAGGTTACGCACCTCATCGGCAACCACGGCAAAGCCTCGGCCATGTTCACCTGCACGTGCCGCTTCAATTGCGGCGTTAAGGGCTAGCAGGTTGGTTTGATCGGCAATGGATTGAATATCTTCCATCAGCTCGCCGACACTGTTGGCAGATTCTGTCAGGCTGTCCGCCGAAGAAGAAGCTGTTTCCACTTCCTTGGCAAGGTGCTTGATTTTATCCGTAGTATCATAAATACCTTGCTGGGCTTCCTCGCACTGGACAAAAGTATTGTCCAAGTCTTCCGCCGCAGTTACCGTATTGGCGGCAATCTCATTGGTTGAGGCTTGCATCTGATTCATGGAGACACTGAGCTGCTGTATTTCATGCTTTTGCTGCTCTAGGTTTTCTCGCGTCTGGTTCATGCCCTGAGCGACATTGCTCATTACATCCTTGATGGGCCTGGCGGCATCAATGGTTCGGCTCAATATTGCCTTGAGTTTGGTCTTGAGCATGGAAAAATTAAAGTCGATAACGCTGGCGGTGCCTTTGCCGAAATAGACTTTTCTGGATACGGAGTCGTAAATATTTTGCATACGTACTGCGGTTTTCGCCGTGGGAATTATGTCATGCCAGAACACTGCGATAGGTGCCAAGGCACTCAGGGCCGCAATCACTGATGTTAGTAACCCTAATTTAGTGAATATGTATATCTGTGCAATTACAGATAAAAGGACCAAAAAGGCGAACTTATGGTTTTTAGTAAATTCAAAGGTTGCCCACTTTTGCTCTTTATTAATGGACTTGTATATATGCTGGGCGTTTTCTACCAGAGGCTTAGCCGCTACCGTGCTAACCGACTGGTAGCCGATGGCCTCTCCATGCTCATATTGCGGGGTGATAAAGGTATCCAGCCAGACATCTTGCTGTTCTTTATTCTTAAGTCGTAGTACGCCTTGCCAGGAAAAGCCTCTGGCCAGGGTCGCTGACAACTCATTTAATACCTGTTTCGGCATTTTGTCATGGGTCAGGCTATGGCTGTCCATTTCCAGAAGTTCTTCACGACTAAAGCCGCTTTGTTGGCAGTAATGGTCATTGACATAAATGTAACGGCCATTGGCATCGGTAACCGAAATCAACTGTTGTTTTTTAGACATTATTTGCGATACAACTTATAGGGAAAAATGCCATGCTAACATACAACGGCGTAATGAAAATAACTTTGATCTAAATCTAAGATTTAAGCAGAATTGGTTTATAAATAGACAATTTAGCCGAGTGCTTTATCCGCTGGATGTGAAGAATATAGGAATTTAGATAGAGACTTGATAAAAGTAAAGCAGGCCTCAACCTGCTTTATTTTAAAAGAAAAGGACCATTAAAACTTGTAGGCAACACCCACGGAAATGGCGGTATCCATCCACACAGCTCCGTCAAATGCTGCGCCACAGGTATCCTGATAGCAAAAAACATTATCGTCGTCATCGGTGAGAGTGGCATAGGCCCTCAGTTCGGTAACCAGGGCCACATTTTCAGATAGTTCATACCGGGTGCCAATGGCGGCGGTTAATGAAGGGTATAGCTCTTCACCGACATCCGTATCAAAATAGGCACCACCTGCCCCTAAGGAGACTGTGGTGACATAGTTTTGCTGACGAAACTGGGCGACGCCACTAAAGTGAGCATAATAAATGTCCAGTGAATAGGTTTCATTGTCCAGATCGCTTCGATAATCGTGGCTGACGGTATTAATCAAGATCTGACCCTGACCATTGGGGGTATCCTGCCAGGCAATGGCCAGGCCAATATGAAGATCGTCCGTAACCGGGATATCATCACCCGAATCTGCGCCGGTCAAATCCGAGCTAAACATTTGCCCCACCATAGGCGTGATTTCGTAGTCTCCCGCCCATAATGGCAAAGAGAGTGAGAAAGCAAGGCATGATGTAATACTTATAATTAGCCGCTTTGCAAGTTTCATGAGTGAGATCCCTTATCTATGTTTCTTTCACTAGGTTACTATACAGACACTTGAATTCAACAAAAAAGTCAGGCTATTTAGCCTAGCAATAACAGCGCCTTAACCGTCACTCTTTAATTTGTTTAACAAGTCTGTCAGCTTCTTCTTGGCTTTTTCTTCAAGTTTAGCTTTTAACTGCTGTTTTTGCTCTTTTTTTGTCTGCTTCCATATGGCAGTTAATGCCTGCTTGGCCACTTCTGCGCCCAGCTGGCTGGCGGGCATTCCCTTTTCTCCGCCTATATTGCTTAAATGAATGTCGGGCAGGGTCAGCTGGTGCTGCTTATTTCCCAGCTTGCTGAGATCAAGAGAAAGCGCCACACCCGCTATGGTAAGCTTGTCGACACGGATCTTAGGTTCTTTTGTCGCAGGTGTTTCTGGAGCCGTTTCCTGAGCAGCTTCTCCCTTGGGCAGGTTGCGGTTGATGGCATCGAGTATATCTTTTACGTTGGCACTGCCATCCTGGTTCACTTCAACAAACACCTGGGGCTGTTGCAGGACAATTTCGTCCAGTACTATCGGCTCCTGCGTCAAGCTCTCAATATTGATATCCAGGCCAATATGACCAAGAGAAAAAGCATGCTTGCTTTGATAGCCTGCAGGATTAGCCAGCGTCAGGCCTTTAATGGCACCGGCCCCTTCCGTCAACTTAATTTCGACTTGCTCTACCTTAACGCTCTGTTCCGTGGTTTTTGTGCCCACCCGTTCAATTTGTTGCTTGATAAAGTCATTCAATGAACCGCCCGCCAAAAACCAGAGGGCGCCCCCACAGAGCAATAAAATAACGACGACAATACTGGCTAGTTTATTCATAAGAAATATCCCTGTTTATTCTAATGCTGCAAATTATATCTTAATAATCACTGGTTTAATTGGCTTTTTTCGGAGAAATTGCGTTTAACACAGACTATACCCAAACCACCTCAAGATGCGAGTTTCAGGGTGACTGAGCAGTTAATGATTAAGGCGCATCTTTTTATTAATGGTATTCCCTTAAAAACAGATGCAACGTAAAGCATGAATTGCTCAGTCGCCCCTAAGGGTTGGTTTAAAAGTGCTTTATGCTGTGTTATTGATTTTGACAAGGGGTAACCATTGTCTGCAATCAATGCCTTGCCTAAAGCACTTTTAATTCCAACTGAATCCTGCATCTTGAGGTGGGTTGGGTATATTATAAGATAAGTTACATCGAGCCTTGATGTTAACTAAGGTAAAGTATCCCAGTTCTAAATATAGAGTTTATTGTTATGCCCAAGTCTATCTCAGCTCGAATTCCCTTACTCGTCATTATTAGCCTGCTGATCGCGTTACTTGCCTATTTATTGTGGCCGGCAAAGCAGGAAGAAAAACAAAATTATCAAAGAGTTATTGCCGTTAAAACCTTTAGCGTCAGCGAAATAGAATTTAAGGACGTGGTTGAAGCCATAGGCTCGGCCAGGGCCAATGAACAGGTGTTGATCACCAGCCAGTATTCGGATCTGGTGGAAGAGGTATCATTTGATGATGGCCAACTGGTAGAAAAAGGCGATGTCCTGGTAAGGCTCAATAACCAGGAAGAGGCGGCAAAAGTCAAAGAGCTGGAAGCAAACCTGGCCGAGTCTGTGGCACAGCTTAACCGTTTTCAGGACCTGCTGAAGAGAAAAGCAACCTCCAAGTCGCTGGTGGATCAACAGGAGGCAAAAACCAAGGCGATAGCGGCGCAACTGTTAAGTGCCAAAACCAAGTTAAATGATTTAACGGTCAAGGCGCCATTTAGTGGTGTGCTGGGATTCAGGCAAATTAGTGTCGGCGCCTATATTGACTCGGGTGATGTCATCACCAGCCTGGATGATTTAAGCACCATCAAGGTTGATTTTTCCGTGCCGGAGCGGTTTGTTACCAGCATTGCCGTTGGCCAGCCCATTTATGCCTTTAATACCGCCTATGGCGATAAGGCATTTAACGGTAGGATTATCTCGTTGGACTCTCGCATTGACCCTTTGACTCGCACCTTGAAAATCAGGGCGGAAATTCCCAATCGGGACCTAAAACTCAGGCCGGGCATGTTGCTTAATGTCAATATTGAGCGCCAGGTGGATACCGTCTTGCATGTGCCGGAAAGTGCCGTGATCCCGATTGAAGACAAGCATTATGTTTTCGTTGTCGACGGCGAAAAGGCGGTTCGAAAACCCATTGAAATAGGCCGGCGCCAACCCGGTATAGTGGAAGTCATATCCGGGGTTAGCCAGGGAGAGCAGGTGGTGATCGAAGGGGCGTTGAAGTTGCGTGATGGTAGCCAGGTCAATGTGCTGGAGAATCAAGAGTGATACTGTCTGACTTATCGGTAAAACGTCCGGTTTTTGCCACAGTTATCAATTTATTATTGATCACCTTTGGTGTGGTTGCATTTCTCCTGCTGCCGCTAAGGGAGTACCCGGATATAGACCCGCCCGTGGTCAGCATCAATACCTCCTATCCAGGTGCTTCGGCGGCCATTGTTGAAACCAAGATCACTCAGATACTGGAAGACCGTATCAGTGGTGTGGAAGGAGTCAAAAGCATTACCTCCAACAGCCGCGTTGGCCGTTCCAATATCACCATAGAGTTTGAACTGGACAGGGACATTGATGCCGCGACCAATGATGTCAGGGATCGCATTTCCCGTGCCGCCCGCAACCTGCCGGAGCAAGCCGATCCGCCAGAGGTCTTTAAGGCCAATGATGACGAGAGCGTGATTGCCTGGTTTGTGCTGCAAAGCGATACCATGAGCACGCTGCAGCTTACCGACTATGCTCAGCGTTATATAGTGGATCGCTTTGCCGTGGTCGACGGCGTCGCCCGGGTCAGGGTCGGTGGCGGCCGCACCTATGCCATGAAAATCTTTCTTAGCCGGGCGGCCATGGCGGCTCGCGGCGTCACGGTTGACGATATCGAGTCTACCCTGAGGGCAGAAAATATCGAGTTACCGGCCGGGGAAGTAGAATCCGTCGACAGGGACTTTTCCATCCGGGTTGAGCGCAGCTATCTTTCGGCGCAAGATTTTGCCAGCATGGTTATCGCCCGAGGTGAGAATAATGAACTGGTGCACCTGGGGGATGTTGCCCGGGTAGAGATCGCAGCAGAAGACGACGAGACCATGTTCCGCGGCAATGGTAAAAACATGGTTGGCCTTGGCATCATCAAGCAGTCAAAGGCCAATACCCTGGAAGTGGTCAGAGCGGCGCGGGAGGAAATGGTGGCCGTGCGCGATACCCTGCCAATCGGCACTACTATTACCAATAGTTATGATTCTTCCATCTTTATTCAGGGCTCTATCGATGAGGTTTACAACACCTTAGGCATCGCCATGATCATGGTGATCTTGGTGATCTTTTTGTTCCTGGGCAATGTCAGGGCAACACTTATTCCGGCGATCACAGTTCCCATTGCCCTGATAGGCTCCATGACTGTATTGTCCGCCCTGGGCTTTTCCATTAACTTGCTGACGCTGTTAGCCCTGGTGCTGGCCATAGGCCTGGTGGTGGATGATGCGATAGTGGTGTTGGAAAATATCTATCGCCGCATCGAGAATGGCCAGACACCGCTAATGGCGGCTTATGAGGGCGGGCGAGAGGTGGCCTTTGCCGTGATTGCCACCACACTGGTGCTGGTGGCCGTGTTTGTGCCCCTGGTGTTTCTGTCCGGCAATGTTGGCCGGCTCTTTACCGAATTTGCCCTGGCGATAGCGGCCGCAGTAGTCTTTTCAAGCTTTACCGCATTGTCCTTGACGCCCATGATGTGCTCCAAGTTGTTAAAGCACAGGGAGCGCAGCTCTTCATTTGGGCAGAAGCTGGATCTGGGCTTTGCCAAACTGGAAGCCTGGTATGGTCAGGCGCTAAAACAAAGCATACACCAGCCCCTGATGATTTTGTCCGTGGTTGCTTTATCCCTGTTTGCCGTCTATCTGCTGTTTCAGCAACTGCCCTCCGAATACACGCCGAAAGAAGATCGCGGCAACCTGATCATCATGATGCAGGGGGCCGAGGGCGCCAGTTATGAAAGCAATGTCAAGAATATGCAGCAAATAGAGGAAAAGCTGCTGGCCTATTATCACCGCGGCGAACTGGACCGTGTGATAGTGCGGGTGCCAGGTTTTGGCGGTACGGGCGGTGTTGCCATAGTCGGCATGCCCAGTTGGGAGGAAAGGGCGTTTACTACGTTTGAGTTTATTGATCGTTTCAACAAGGAGCTGAGTGAAGTGACCGACGTCCGGGCCTATGCCTTTATGCGTCGCGGTATCGGCGGAGGCGGCTCAAACTCGCCGGTTGCCTTTGTTCTTCAGGGCAATACCTATGAAGAGCTGGCCAAGTGGCGAGACATAGTGATTGCCAAGGCCCAGGAAAATCCCAAACTGTCCAATATCAACAGCGACTATAAGGAAACCTATCCCCAGCTGCTGGTCAAGATAGATCATAACCGGGCCTTTGATTTAGGGGTACCCGTCGGGGATATTGCCAAGACCATGGAAACCATGCTCGGCCAGCGCCGTGTGACTACCTTTGTGGATCGGGGGGAAGAATATGATGTCATCCTCGAGGGGGAAGAGTCTGATTACCAAAGCCCGCAAGACATAGACAATGTCTATGTACGTTCACGCACCAGTGACCAGTTGATCGCGCTGTCCAACTTGATCACCATAGAAGAAAATGCCACTTCGTCTCGGCTAAATCGCTACAACCGCCTGCGCAGCGTTACCATTACCGCAAACCTGATAGACGGTTATGCGTTGGGTGATGCCCTGGGTTTTCTTAATGCTATTGTTGATGAGCACCTGCCTGGCGAAACCCAGGTGGATTATAAGGGTCAGTCATTGCTGATGAAGGAGTCTGGCAGCTCCATCATGTTTATTTTTGTGTTAGCGCTCTTGATCACTTATCTGGTGCTGTCGGCCCAGTTTGAAAGCTTTATTCATCCCTTTGTTATCATGCTGACCGTGCCGCTTGCCCTGGTAGGTGCCCTGGCCGGGCTGGACTTAATGGGCATGAGCCTGAATATCTACAGCCAGATAGGCATTGTTATGTTGATAGGATTGGCGGCGAAAAACGGTATCTTGATTGTGGAATTTGCCAACCAGTTAAGGGACAGGGGAGAGGCGTTTGAGCAGGCATTGATCAAGGGGGCCCAGCACAGGTTGCGTCCCATTGTGATGACCACATTTACTACAGTGATGAGTTCCGTACCCTTAGTACTTGCGTCCGGGCCGGGCGCAGAAAGCCGCATGGTGATAGGTGTGGTGATATTTGCCGGCGTTTCCCTGGCCAGTCTTTTCACCCTGTTTGTTGTGCCGGGCGCCTATTACTGGTTATGCCGAAATACAGGATCGCCACAAATGATCGCCAAGCAAATTGAAAAACATCAGCAAGCCGCTAATTAAAGAAAAAAGGAGCCACAGGCTCCTTTTTTTACTGATAGCTGTTGATTAGCTAGGCATCATTTAACGCGCTGCTGGGTACACTGGTGGGATTAATATGTTCGATGGGGTAGCAGCCCAGAACCTTGATAAAATTCGTCATTACCGTCAGCTGGCTAATGGCTTCCTGTAGCTCGACACTCTTCAGGTTCGCTTCCACGTCGAGGTAGAACATTTCTTCCCAGGGACGGCCCTGGATGGGACGGGATTCCAGCTTGCACATATTGATGCCCTTCTCTTTTAGTACCACTAGGCAGTCAACCAGGGCGCCGGGCTTTTGTCCCGTCGCCAGAATAATAGCGGTTTTTGCCGGGATCTGCTCGGCTACTTCGACTGGCTTTCTTGCCACCAGAATAAAGCGGCTGTGGTTTTCACTCTGGTTGGCGATGGACTTTTCTAGCGCATGCAGCTTATAGAGCTGACCCCCTTCTTCACTGCCGATAACGGCAACCGTCTCGTCTTTGAGTTCATACACCCTTGCCATGGCATCGGCGGTGCTGTCGCAATATTCAATTTTGATATTTTCCTGTTTATCGAGGAAGTTACTGCACTGGGCAAAGGGCTGGCCATGGGCATAGATGGTCTTGATTTTATCCAAACTGGTATTCACGGCACTTAACAGGCAATGCTCTATCGGCTGGGTGATTTCGCCAACAATGGACAGGTTGGTGTGTTGCAAGAGGTCATAGACCTGGTTAATGCTGCCGGAACTGGTGTTTTCAATCGGCAAGACGCCATAGTCGACATGACCCGACTCCACCAGCTGCATGATTTCGGCAAAGCTCTGGCAGCCTGACTCAATGATTTTTTCTGCCCGGCGCGAGAAATACCTGTGGCTGGCCAGATAGCTGTACGAGCCCTTGTCCCCCAAAAAGGCGACACTTACTGTCGGGATCTGGATATTGGGGTTGGCCAGTTGCTGCAGGTAGGCTTGCTGGTTTAGTACCGAGTCTTCAATGATGGTTTGAAAGACACTGGTGACATAGTGGGCATCCAGCCCCAGTTCCTTGCCCTGTTTGATCAGGCGAACCAGGAGCTCCTGCTCCCTTTGCTGGTCTCTGACCGGACGGACCTGGTGCGCCTTGCTTTTGGCAACATTGAGGGTCAATGCTCGGCGCCTGGCAAAGAGTTCAAGCAGCTGGGAGTCGAGCCTAGTGATCTGTTCCCGTATTTCATTTAAGTCTAATGTCTCGCCCACCATGCTTCTCCTCATCTGCTTGCCAATGGTTAAATTTTACCGGTAAAAAAAAACCTCCCTAGGGGAGGTTTTATCATCGTCTTTCATTTCTTAACTACGACAAAACGCTCCCTTAGCGACTAAAGGTAAAAAAGAAATGAAAGAGGACGAAGCGTATTTTCTTGTTCATAGTCATTAATGTATCTGGGCCAGGCCAATTGTTCAACTGTTTCTTTATAGCCAAATGATAGTTTTTATATTGCTTGGTATTAGCCACATCCAAGCAGTGAAAATCAAGGCAGGCATTGCCATATGATCATCAAGGAGCAAGTAAGGCCAACCGCCCAGGCGATGGAGCGTAGCAGGCCAAGATTAACCAGATACAGGAGGTTGTACATTACCCTGGCGATGACATGGCTGATGGCCAGCAGGCTAACAGTATCAGTAAAGGTCTTGGTGGCAATCGCCAATAAAACGGCCGGTGAAAAGATAATCAGTGATTCAAACGCGTTTTGATGCGCCGACAGTGCCCTGGCACCAAAGCCGGTCAGTTTTGCCTGTTGTGCTCTTGGTTGCAGGTTATCATAGCCATTAAGCTGGTGCATGGCATAGGCGACAGGTACCTTGGCAACAAAGGGTAAAATACTTGCGATAAAGAGGCAGGTAATCAATGTGGTCATGGTAGCTTCCTTTGCACCTAGTAGCTTAACAGGGTCAGTGTATACGCGGGTTTTCCCGGTAGGAAAGGCGAGGGCTTGCCCTGCTCCCAGTCGCTATGCCCTTTGCCATAATAGGGGCTCCAGGGGTGGCCTGCCTGGCTGGTGGGCATATGCATGATGCCGGTTTCTTCATGTCCGGGAGAAACCACCATGCGCTGTGAGGCACCAAAGGTCTTGCCCTGGACCCTTGGCATATAGCTGTCACCTGCCAATGGTGTGGCCGGCATATCCAGCCAGCGGCCGATCAGGGGCACAGCCTTACTAAGTGGGTGGCGAATTTCCGCCATGTTCTGCTGGCCCCAGGTAGCCTCTTCCAGCGCCTGGCCCTGGGTCATATCCGAGACAGTAGTAGCGAGTGTGGTTTCAAACAGGCTGGTCCAACTTTCCTCTGGCCGCCATAAAAAGTTATCCGGCTGCTCAGTGATCAATTGCCATAGTGGCACTTCCACCTGATGGCGTATGGTGCGAAACGAAAAGCTTTCATCTATTTCCTGCATTTTATTATTAAGGTTTTCAAATACCTTGGCACGCAGGTTAATGCGAAAGTTTCGTACCAATCGGTAGGTGACCGAGTCCGGCTTGGCATATAAAGAAGGGGTTGCAACCAGTGTTTTGATCTCTAGCCATTCAGGGTGTCGCTCAAGGGCGTCTTGCGTCAGGACATGGTCGGTAACAAATTGTTGCCAACGTCTAAGGAAAATGGCTTCATCGTCCAGGGCGATAGCCAGCAGGTCCTGTTCATTGAACAAGGCCTGCTCGAATAGCTTATCCCTGATCTGCTGTGAACGAGCGCCCAGGGCATAGCCGCCGTTGCCGAGCTTATCTAACATGTTACCGCCGACCACGCGAGCGTTGGCGGTCCACAACCTGTCTTGTGGCGGATTTTTCAGCCTGGGATACTCATCCGGGGCCAGGTAGCCATTCCAGCCATTTTCACCCTCGGCCCAACTGGTGGGAGTATCTCCTGGCTGGCCTTTTTTTCCAGGGATAGGGCCCATAATGGTCCAGCCGATATTACCCTCCTTGTCGCCAACCATAAGGTTTTGTGCCGGGATACCGGTTCTGCTGGCAATATCAAAGGCCTGATCGACACTTTTTGCCGTTTCCAGCTCCATCTGGGTCATATTGACCGCTTCCTGATCATGGGCGACCCAGCGATAAGCCAGTAATCGGCCCTGGTGATCTTCACCGATAACCGGCCCCCAAATGGTTTCCTTTAGCTCTATTTCTGTCGACTCCTGTCCCTTGATGGCAATCACTTGTTTGTGGTAGGTAAAGGGCAGGTAACCTTGTGGAGTCAGGTATTGGCTTTGATCTTGGCTGGTTTCTAGGGTGATAACATCACTCCAGTCACCATAGCTATTGGTAAACCCCCAGGCGATGTGGCCGTTGCTGCCAGTGATCATATTGGGGGTCCCGGGCAGGGTCAGTCCGGTCACTTTTATGGCTTCATTATTCTCGTCATATTCGAACGAGGCCCTGAACCAGGTATTGGGCACCCGGATGCCAAGGTGCATATCATTGGCGACAATGGCGCTGCCGGTTTTACTGATATTGCCGGTAACGGCCCAGTTATTTGAGCCGGGAAACTCCTCCGTCTGGTATTTTTGCTCGGCAACCAGTGTCGCCTTATCTGGTAAAGGCATATCCAGCAGGGCCGAAGAGGCGGATGGCCAGGGGCGCTCGGGCATTTTGGCCGGAGCATATTCACTGCCATCAATGGCGGCATCCCAGCGACTACCCTTGGGGTTTAAGAAGGCAAAAACATCATCACCCAAAAGTGACTTAAGGGTGCCTAGCGTGCGCTCACGCTTGCCATCATGATATTGCAGGTCAATATACATGCTCAGTACCGCCAAAATAGAGTCTTCCTCCTGCCAGACAACAGGGTCTTGTTGCAGCATAAGGTACTCGAATGGCGGGGCCTTAAGGTAATCCAGCCCCTGGTTAACTCCCCTGGTATAGGCCTTTAATACTTCCTGTTGTTCGTGCGGCAATTGATTCACTATCTTGCGGGCGCGTTCTCTGAACCTGTGACGGCGAATGGACTTATCATATTCCAGTGCGGCCTCACCAAACAGGCTGGACAGTTCGCCGGCAGAATTTCGGCGCAATAGGTCCATTTGAAAAAAACGTTCCTGTGCATGAATAAAGCCAGTGGCAAGGGCAATATCATTGCGGTTTGTTGCCTTGATGGTGGCTATGCCCTGGCTGTCCCTCTCGACAACAACTGTTGCTGACAGGCCAAAGACGGTTTGCTTCCCTGACAAGATAGGAAGCGCATCATTGACCTTACTGTAAATCCAAGTTGATAAGGTAGCCAAGATAAAGATAAAAACCAGCAGAAAACCTAATATCAGACTTTTATAACTTTTCATTTTTGTTGTTTTTATAGGCACAGTTAGAAAGCCATTAGATTACCTGAAAACCCGTTGGATAACACCTTAGATTTTTGAAATTTATCGCCAGGCTTTTGCTTGTCAATGGTCACTAATTGTTAAGCTAATCAAGGACAAGGCTGAGGTGTTAACTTTTCGTTATTCAGATGAATCCAAATTTAAGTATTTTTTGGGAGATCTATACCTTGGCTTGGTCTATAATCGCGCGCTGTTTATAACCAAGCCCTGCTGGCCATAGGGTTTGTATTATTACTGTTTTGAACTCTTGTATGGCTCGAAGTTTGTGTGTGTTTAGATCAAGTAATGGTATTCAGGGACACTTTAAGGCTTGTTACTCGTACCGGTACTTATGGACAAGCCATCACTTTTCCCAGGTATTTTTAGGCTATTCAGATAATTGGAACAGATATGACAGAAAAAGCGTCAAGATACATTCAGATTGATGACTGGATCTTTGAAGTAAAAATGGTGAGAGCATTAAAGGTCGCAGAATATGGCCAGCCCTATTCTGCCATAGCAAATTGCAATATTAATGCGGATACCATGTATATTGACGGCCTTATGACCAATGACGAGCAAGAGTTTAATAAGAAGGATTTTGCTACCTTCTATAAGTTTTGCCAGCAATTGGGGGTAGACAAGTGCTCCTATCATAGATATCAAAAAGGCGAGTCAATAAATAAGGATGTGAAAATAATCAAACCCTAACGGGCATTAAAGCCTGTTCCAGTTTTATTGCTGGACCCTGCCTAAATTCTTTTCCGTCATATGAATCAACCCGGGGCGCTTTATTACTTCCCCCACTTGGTTAACAGCGAGCCATTGCCTCCTTTTTCTTGCATATTTGTTCAATGTTTATTTGCCGTTTGGACAAGGCGTTAAAAACAATTTCTTTGTAACTCATTGAGTAATTAGTGGTATTTATTGTGGGTGTGGCTTGCTCTCCTTAATTGCTATTGGAAATGCTTCTTTGATATAGCGATAGCATGATTAATTTGCTACTATCTGGCGCTGATTTTTTAATCAAAGTGTGAATGGTAGTTTTGCTGTATATCATCAAGAACAAATTTTTATTGCTGCTTATCCTGCTGGCCTCCTGCATGCTGGCCATTGTCATGATGGCGGTAAATTACTCGATAGCTGCGCTGTTACTGACATTTTTACTCCTGCTGGTGTTGTTCATCTATCGCCAGGCCGTCAAGAAGGAAGCGCAGGAATTTATTCATGCCATCTCACACTTTGACCCTAACACTTCGCTGGCAAATGTCAGTCTACCCAAGTCAATATGGCTTTCCGGTCTGTATGATAAGATAAGCCCGGTATTTCTCCAGCTTTTTCATCAGAAAGAAGCCTTTGATGCCACGCTAAATGCCATTAATGACGCCATTATTCGTACCGATGAAAATGGCCGCATCCTTTATATTAATACCGCCTGTTTAAACCTGTTCGAGCATGAGATGGATGAGCTGTTGCATCAACCCTATGCCAGCATCAAGGCGAGCATTATCCAGGATGAGCCGACCGAAGGCTTTGAAGAAATTTTTGCCAAAATAAAGTCGGGTAAATTACTGGAGCAGGTATTTAAGACAAGTTACCGGGTAAAGGTCACGCGTCGAACGTTAAACATTGAGCAGCATGTTAAGGGAGTCTATGACGCCAGTGGCAAGTTCGAAGGCAGTGTCATCGTCTTGCGCGATGTTACTCAGGCAGAGCAGATGCGGGCAAGGCTCAGGTATCAGGCCAATTATGATAGCGTCACCAAGCTGTTTAACCGCTACAAGTTCGAACAAAAGCTTGCCGATGCCTGGCATGATGCCCAGGACAATAAAGAGCAGCATGCCCTGTTACAGCTGGATATGGACAGGTTCAAGCTGGTGAATGACAATGCCGGTCATGCGGCGGGAGATCAGCTATTAAGGGATGTCGGCCAGCTGATCAAGTCCGTGGTCAGGCAAAGTGATATCTGTGGGCGTATCGGGGGAGATGAATTTGCCGTACTCTTACTTGGCGTCTCGCAGGAAAGCCTGCTTGCCATTATGCAAAAGCTTAACCGGGCGTTTAAGCACCTGCCTTTTTCCTATAACGGCCAGGTGTTTGAAACAGGGGCCAGCATAGGGGCAACCCTGATCAACCATATGTCTCCGCCCTTGGTGGAAGTGAAACGCCAGGCCGATGCCGCCTGTTTTATGGCGAAAAACAAGGGCATCAACTGTTACCAGCTGTTCGATTATAATGACGAACATATCATCAGCCACCAGCAGGAGCCCCGTTGGGCGGCAAGGATAAATAAGGCCCTGGAAAATGATGAGTTTAGCCTGTATTTTCAAACCATTAAGTCATTAGGCCAAAGCCAGGACAGCAAGCAGCATCTGGAAATCTTGTTGCGCCTGGAGTCGGAAGGGCAAATCTTGAGTCCCAAGGTATTCCTGCCTGCCGTAGAAAGGTTCAGGCTCAGCGCCAGGGTGGATCATTGGGTGGTATCACAGGCTTTTGATTGGCTGTCGGCACAGCCACAATATTGGCAAGATATTGTCATCTCGATTAATTTGTCCGCGGACTCACTTACCAATGCCCAGTTTATTGATGATGTTTTAACCTGTTATCAGGGCTATCAGTTTCCGGCTGCCGCCGTATGTTTTGAAATTACCGAAACGGCCGCCATTGCCAATATGACGATTGCCATGCAGATGGTGGCAAAGCTCCGCAGCGTGGGTTTTACCATTTCCCTGGATGACTTTGGCAAGGGCTTCTCAACCTTTAGTTATCTTAAAAATCTGCCGGCACAATATATTAAAATTGATGGTAGCTATGTGAAGAATATTCTCGAAGACAAGTGTGACTTTGCCATCGTCAGTTCGATCAATACCTTGGCAAAAAGCCTGAATATGATGACAATAGCCGAATATGTACAGTGTGATGAAGCACAAAAAATGCTATTGGATGTTGGGGTCGACTTTGTCCAGGGCTATGGCATAGCCAAGCCTCAGCCCTTGGCCAGTTTTCAGCCCAGCTAAGCGGCTTGAAATGCTAGCTGAAGAGACTTTTTAGCTGAGGTTAATATGCCAACCAAGAAAAAAACAGCCAAACTGGCAGCTCTGATCCTCGCCGCCGGCAGCTCTTCCCGGTTAGGGGAGATGAAACAGCTGGTACTGTATCGGGAACAGTCGCTATTAGCCAGAGCAACCGAGCTTGCCATTGACAGCTGCGAGCAAGTGCACTGTATCCTTGGCTTTCAAGCAGAGCAGCTGCTGGGTGAACTGGCAGATAAGCAAGTGAATGTCATTATCAATAATAAATGGCACTCAGGTATGTCATCTTCAATCGCCGCCGGCATCAGGCAGGTGTCCGATGATATTGACGCCGTTTTGATCATCCTGGTGGATCAATGGCAACTTAAGGCCTGTCATATAAAAAGGCTTATCGATTCATGGCAAAGGGCTCCCGAAATGATCTGCCTGGCCAGCAAAGATGCCGAGGGTGAACATAATGCGGTCATGGGGCCGCCGGTTATTTTTCCCCGCCGCTTTTTTCCTGAGTTGGAAAAGCTGGCCGGTGAGCAGGGGGCCAGGCCCTTATTGCGTAAGTATCGTCAGGCACTGAACTTAGTGGCGCTTCCTCAGGCATTTATCGATTTGGATACACCCGAACAACTCAGGCAGTTAAGGGCAATTGATAAAGGCCCTGACGGCAAAACTGATTAAAGGCTTATTAACCCCTCCTGGGTATTGTTAACTCATTTTAATTGATAGAATACCCAAAATGATTTCAGTGGATAATGAACAAGATGGCATCATTACAAGAACAATTACTTAAAGCGGGTTTGACTACCAAGCAGAAGGCGCGTCAGGCCAATACCGACAAGCGAAAAAAGAACAAGCAAAAGCGTAGCGGCGTCAAGCTTGAAGCCAGCTTGCAGGAGCAGGTAAGACAAGACCTTGCCAAGAACAAGTCTGAGAAGCAGGCGAAGGATGCGGCATTGAATGAACAGAAAAAACAGCAACTGGCGGACAAGGAAAAACATCTGCGTATTTTGCAGATTTTACAGCATCATCACCTGAAGCATGTCGATGGGGAAACCGAATACAATTACACCTTTGCCAGCAAGGTTAAGAAATTGTATCTGGATGACACCACTCATAAGGCCCTGGTCAATGGACGCCTGGCCTTATGTGGCCTGGATGATACTAGTTATATAGTGACCAGTGAAACCGCCGAGAAGTTGGCAACCCTTGATAAAGAAGTGGTGTTGGTACAAAACGAGAAGGGGGCCATAGAAGACATTGATGAAGATGATCCTTATGCCCAATATCAGATACCGGATGATTTAATGTGGTAAAGGCTTAGAGGCTGTTTATCTCGAACAAAAATTAACCGCGAAAGATAAACAGCCTCTAGGTTAGCAAATCATACCAATTCGCATAATGAGGCGATTTGGTATCAAGCATCCATATGCTAAGATACGCGCCCTTATTTTGCTCGTTCTGCTCATCAAAGAGCAAAACGGTTTTGAAAATTCAGTTATTAGAAAGAGTGGTTTTATATGTTTATTATTCGCTGGCTACTTGGGCGTATTATCCTGTTTTTTGATTTTATTTTTTCACCGCGCAGACCCAAGAGAGCTGTGAGTGAACAGGCGGAAATTGATAAAAATACACGGCACCTGAATCTGTACCAGCTGCCGGCATGCCCGTTTTGCGTTAAGGTGCGCCGTGCCATGAAACGCCAGGGCCTTAACATCGAGCTGCGTAATATCAATGGCAACAACGACTATCGTGAAGAGCTCATTCGTGAAGGGGGTAAGCGAACCGTGCCCTGTCTGCGCATTACCAAAGACGACGAAACGGTAGAGTGGTTATACGAGTCCGGAGATATAGTTAAATACTTGGAGCAATTTGCCCAATAGCTCAGATTGACACAAGTCTTTGCAAAGCACCTGGCTGGTAACGGTCAGGTGTTTTTTTTGCCTGTTTTTACAGCTAATAGCTTCACAAAAGTATCACAAAGGAAATTTTTTTCCGGCTTGAGCTATCTATAAGGATATTAGAGCAGCCCGCTCTAACCAAGGAGTAATAATGCTGATCAAGAAAACGACAAAGTATAGCTTAACGGAAAACAGCGTTACGCCAGAGGCCGTGTATCGAGACAGACGTCATTTATTAAAGCAGATGGGGTTTGTTGGCGCTGGCGCCTTGCTGGCATCATCACCCGTACTGGCCGGCGCCTTTGATATTTTTGGTAACAAGCGGCAAGAAAAATTTGTTGGCCGGCGGCTTGATTTTGCCCCGGACTTGTCCGTTAAGAATGAAACCCTGACGCCTGAAGCCAAGGTTATCAGTCATAATAATTTTTATGAATTTGGCACGCAAAAGCAGCAACCGGCCGAATTGGCGCAGTCCTTTAGGGTTGAACCCTGGCAATTGCGTATCTCGGGAGCAGTCGATAATCCACTTACCCTGGACTATGATGATTTGTATAAGAGCTTTCCCTTGGAAGAGCGTATTTACCGGCTGCGCTGCGTTGAAGCCTGGTCCATGGTGATCCCCTGGGTCGGCTTCCCCCTGGCGGCCTTGTTAAAAAAAGCGTCCCCCAATTCCAGGGCCAGGTATGTTGCCTTTGAAACCCTATATGATCCCGAGCAGATGCCGGGCCAGAGGAGTCGACGTATTGGTGGCGGCATAAAATACCCCTATGTAGAAGGCTTGCGCCTGGACGAGGCCATGCATCCGCTGACATTAATGACGGTCGGCCTGTATGGTAAAACCCTGCCACCACAAAACGGGGCCCCTATTCGCCTGGTGGTACCATGGAAATACGGTTTTAAGAGCATTAAATCCATAGTCTCAATTAAGCTGGTGGAAAAAATGCCGCCTACCACCTGGAATTTATTGGCACCGAGCGAATATGGCTTTTATGCCAACGTTAATCCAGAGGTCGATCATCCAAGGTGGAGCCAGGCAAGTGAACGCCGTATCACCTCGGGGGGCCTGTTTGCCCGTAACCGTATTCCAACCCTGGCCTATAACGGTTATGGAGAAGAGGTTGCCCACCTGTATAAGAATATGGATCTAAGGAAGTATTACTGATGGTAACTGCCGCCATTACCGAAAGAAATAAGACCTTATTGCTTAAATCCGTGATTCACCTTGGTGCACTGATTCCGCTCGTTTACACTTATTACCTGGCGGTGACGGATAACCTGGGCGGGGATCCGGTTGAAGCCATTATTCATTTTACCGGTGTTGGTGCCTTTAATTTATTGCTCTTGACCCTGGCGGTTTCTCCCTTGGCCAAAAAATTTAAGGCCAAGTTTGTTATGAATACCAGGCGACTTCTAGGCCTTTACGCCTTTAGCTATGCCTTGTGCCATGTATTGAATTTCCTGTTTTTTGAAATACAGTTTGATTTCTCCCTGTTTATCAGTGAAGTGGTTAAGCGCCCCTACATTAGTGTCGGCATGTTGGCCTTTTTATTGTTAATTCCCCTGGCGGTGACTTCCCTTGGTTCGATTAAACGTAAAATGGGCAAGTCCTGGCAACAATTGCACAATGTCAGTTATCTGATCTTATTACTGGTCGCGATCCACTTTTACTGGTCGGTAAAGTCGGAAATCATTGAGCCGAGTGTTTATTTGCTTTTCGCCCTATTTTTATTATCACTTCGAAAAGATAAACTTAAGCGCTGGTTTAAGCGGACCAGGTCAGAACGGCCTGAAAAAATGAAATTGCGTTAATAAATTTGCCAGGCTAACCCCTTGCCTTTATTGGCGGGGGTAATGGTATTTTTACCACGGTTTAACGCAATTTTCCCCTATTTGGACCCATAAGCCTTGTTGTCTGCCGCCATTCGTAATAGGGTGCCAGGTTGCAATTGCTGACTCTGTAGCTTTAAAGATAAGAATTTGCTAAAGAGTAAGCCAATAAAATAAAGATCGTCATCTCAATATCGCACATATTGAAACAATACGCACAGGAACCAAACCATGCATAAATTCATGCCGCCATTAGTGGTGACAGCCGTATCTATTGCCCTGACCGGCTGCCTGCAGTCGGAAAAGCAGGATGCCAAGGTAGTCATCAATAAGAATCCCTATCCCAGTACCTATCAGGCGTTGCCGCAACAGAAAACCGTTATTACGGGTGCCACTGTATTAACAGGCCTGGGTCAGCGAATGGATAATGCCGATGTCCTGTTTGTCGATGGAAAAATCGTCGAAATAGGCGCGGATTTGGTGGTTGATGGCGCACTTGTTGTCGAGGGCAAAGGCAAATGGGTGACACCCGGCATCATAGATGTCCACTCCCATCTTGGCGTTTATCCCAGCCCATCGGTGGAATCCCATTCTGACGGCAATGAAATGACCTCGCCCAACACCTCGGAAGTCTGGGCGGAGCACAGTGTTTGGCCGCAAGATCCCGGCTTTCAAACTGCAAGGGCTGGCGGTGTTACCACACTGCAAATCCTGCCGGGGTCGGCCAATCTGTTTGGCGGCCGCGGCGTGACCTTGAAAAACCTGCCAAGCCATACCATGCAGGGCATGAAGTTTCCCGAGGCGCCCTATGGCCTGAAGATGGCCTGTGGCGAAAACCCTAAGCGTGTTTATGGTAAAAGAAAAGAACTGCCTTCGACCCGAATGGGGAATATGGCGGGCTACCGCCAGGCCTGGAGCGATGCGACCGAGTATAAGCGTGCCTGGGAAAAGTATGAATCGGATTATGCGGTCGGCAAGAATCCCAAGGCGCCGGAGCGCGATCTGACCCTGGACACACTCAAAGGTGTGCTGGATGGTGATATCCTGATCCATAACCACTGCTACAAGGCCGAAGAAATGGCGATGATGATAGATCTGGGCAAGGAGTTTAACTATCATTCCGGTACTTTCCACCACGGGATCGAGGCCTATAAGGTTGCCGGCTTACTGGCGGACAACAGAAACTGTGTCGCCATGTGGCCGGACTGGTGGGGCTTTAAAATGGAAGCCTATGACATGGTTCAGGAAAATGTTGCCATTGTTGATGCGGTAAAAAATTCCTGTGCCGTGGTGCATTCAGACTCAGGCACTACGATCCAGCGCCTGAACCAGGAAGCTGGCAAGGTGCTATTTCGCGGGCAGGAAGCCGGCTTTGACCTAAAAGAAGAAGATGCTATCCGCTGGATCACGGCCAATGCCGCCAAGTCATTAGGCATTGACGACAAGACAGGTTCACTGGCGGCAGGAAAAAATGCCGATATCGTGGTTTGGAATGCTAATCCCTTCAGTGTTTATGCCCAGGCGGAACAAGTCTACCTTGACGGTGCCAAGGTTTATGATCGCTTTGATGAGAAATATCAGGCGAAAAGTGATTTCTTACTAGGTCAGAAATAAGGAGACCAACATGAAACTTTTTAAAACTTCATTATTGGCCCTGGCTCTGGCCTCCGTATCTTCGATGGCCAATGCCGACAGCCTGGCAATCACCAATGCCACAGTCTATGGTGCAGGAGAGCAAGGGATACTAACGCAGGCCACAGTTGTTGTTGATGAGGGAAAAATCATTGCCATCAACCCGGAAACGGTTTCTGCCGACTCAACACTGGATGCCCAGGGAAAAATATTGACCCCCGGCTTTATTGGTTCCATGAATAAACTGGGCCTGGTTGAAGTGGGTGCAGTAGCCAAGTCTCGTGATGCCGGTGAGAAAAAGGCGGATATGACCTTTGATCCCAGCATGGCCTTTAATCCGAGATCTGCCGCAATCGCCTATGCCCGCAAGGGAGGCATTACCTCAAACTTGGTGGTCCCCAGTGGTGGCGACGCCATTTTCAAGGGGCAGGCATTTGTTGCCAACCTAAGCGGTGAGTTTGGCAGCGTCGACTACACTCAACACGCGCTGTATGTTGAACTGGGAGCAAAAAGCAAGGGCTCACGCGCCTTTGATTTCCAGAAGCTGGCCAACAAGCTGGAAGATGCACAAAAGGCCATGGCCAAGGCAAACAAGGCTAACGGTAAAAAGAAAGACGCTGACAAGAAAGAGCCTAAACGCGCCGATAAGGTGATCAACCAGGTATTAAAGGGCGAGAAGGTCCTGCTGGTAGATGCTGACAGGGCGACGGATTTGCTTGCCTTGATTGACTTGAAAAAGCGTTTCCAGCTCGACCTGGTTATTGTTGGCGCGGCCGATGCAACCTTGGTGGCAAAAGAGCTGGCGGATGCCGAAGTGCCAGTGATCATAGATGCCATGCGTAACCTGCCGGGAAGTTTCGACTCTCTGCATACCTCATTGGAAAGCGCAGCCAAGCTGGCCGCGGCCGGTGTAAAAATCATATTTTCCGCAACTAGTGCCCATAACCTGTATCAGCTCAGGTATGACGCGGGCAACGCGGTTGCCAATGGCCTGAGTAAAGAGCAGGCGCTTGCCGCCGTTACTACCAATGTGGCCGATGCGTTTCATTTGGCAACCGGCAGTATTGAAGTGGGTAAACGGGCCGATTTGGTGCTGTGGAGTGCCGATCCCTTTGAGCTCAGCTCGAAAGTTGAAAAGCTCTGGATAGGCGGTCAGCAATATGGCACAGACAGCCGCCATGATGAACTTCGCAAACGTTATACCACGGCTAGCGATATGCCAAGGGCATATATTAAATAGTTCAACACGCCTAATGAATGAAAAAGCCGGTTAACCGGCTTTTTTTATGTCTGGAGCTGTTAGTTATTTGCTAACTGGCGATAAATACTTTTAGGCTATCATCCGGTTGTCGAATGTTCTAGTATGGCTGCAGTATTATCAGCATAGGATAAAGCAGAGTGAAGAATGAGCTGTCCAGTCAGGGTAACTCTTTTGGTCAAATTGAAGTTATAAAGCTTGGGGAGAAGCTTGACGGGCTTTTGATCAAACACAAATTGTTTACCGCTAAAGTCAGCCTGTATGGTGGCCAGGTACTGTCCTGGCAACCGGAAGGCGAAAGAGAAGTATTCTGGCTCAGTCAGGACTCCATGTATCAGGAAAATGCCGCCATCCGCGGCGGGATCCCCATCTGTTGGCCCTGGTTTGGCGCCTTTAAGGACGGTGGCAACCATGGTTTTGCCCGTCAAAATCCATGGCAGCTGGCGGATGTTCTTATTGAAAGCGATACCGTCTCCCTTACTCTGGTTCTGACAGGGGCTGATTGCCATCGTCTGTGGCCCTCTTCTTTTGCCCTTAAACAAAAACTTGTCTTTGGCCGGCAGTTTTCTCAGCGGCTTTATATCACCAACCTGTCGGAAGAGACGGTCGAATACAGCGCAGCACTGCACAGCTACTTTGCCATCAGCAATCCTGAAAAGGTACAGACAAAGGACTTAAATGAGGCCGAATTTGAAGACAAGCTCATTGGCGGGCAGCATAAGCCACAGGAGCTGACAAATTGCCAGGGGCCGATAGACAGAATCTATCACACCAATAAACCGGTAACCCTTGTCGATAAGGGCTGGCAAAGGAGCATTATGGTCAGGCCGCTTAACACCCGGCAGTGGGTGCTGTGGAATCCGGGACAGCAAACGGCACAATCCATGAAGGATGTGCATCAAGGCGGAGAGCAGGAGTTTGTTTGCCTGGAGGCCGCCAACACTCAGTGGCAAGTGATTAACGCAAAGGAAACCGTGATGATAGGGCAGGAGGTTAGTGTATCACAAGGCTGAAACCTGCTTCTGATGGCAAGCAGCAACTTGTCGGTCAAACTTGATGCCTAACCCGAGTAGACGACAAGCTGGTTTCTGCCATTGGCCTTGGCGATATAGAGTGCCTGATCGGCTTCGGCTATGACCTTGTCCAGGGTGTTTTTTTCCAGCATGGTATGGCTAATGCCAAAGCTGATGGTAGCGTTAAAGCTCTGGTTAGGCCTGGCGCCGTCAAAAGAGGTCTGTTCAATGCTTTGGCGAATGCGCTCGGTTATTTCACTGGCCTGGTCGACCGAGGTATCCGGCAATATCATCAGAAATTCTTCGCCCCCCCAGCGGGCGATCAGGTCCACCTGACGCAGTTTGCTACTCATTTGAGTGGCGATGGTTTTTAGCACCTGATCGCCTATGGTATGTCCATAGTTATCGTTGATTTGCTTAAAATGATCTATATCGGCAACCACTATGCTGGCATTGTCGTACCTATTGACGAGCTCACCGTATTTCCAGTGGATATAGCTGCGATTCGGCAGTTTGGTGAGAAAGTCAATGTGTGAGCCCTTTACTACGCTGGACTTAAAGTAATTGATCAGGTTAATAAAAATAAAATAGGCCAGCATGGTGATCAGCACAAAAATAACAAAACGGCTGAAAAACAGTTGCCAGTATTCTCTTTGCTGTGACGCCGGCGGTGACACTATATAGAGTTGCCAGTTGAGCTCCTGAATCGGCATTTTAGAGACAAGCGCCTGGTCAGAATTGTTATTCTCAATTGTGTTTGCTTGCTGTCTGCTGCTAAAGGCCTTATACCAGGGCAAGTCATCAATTTTGACGATTTCGTTCCTGCGGTGGTGACTTTCCGTTTTCATTAGGTGGCTGGAAGACAGGGTAATGCTATTGTTTTCATCGACAAAGTAGAGTTCATAGCCAAAGCGACGGTTAAACTCGTCAAAACGCTGGGCAAAATAATTCAAGTCGACGGCAGCACCGATAAAGCCGATAAACTCCTTATCCTGATTGAACATTTTGACATCAAAATATAAGTGGGGATCTTCGGCATTGCCGATATCGGCAAACTGCCGCTCGGGACTGGCCTTTAAGCGGTGAAACCACTCGGCTTCTTCGGCATCTAGCCGGTCTTGCTTATTATTCGAGTCCAGCATCAGGTTATGCTTCTCCAGGGCGATAAAGGTGAGCATTTGGTACTGTTCGGCGTAATGGGTCAGGTAGTGGCGTAACTTGTTTTCGTCTATCTTGTCTTGCAGTACATATTCGATAACCAACTGATCATTGGCCATAAACTGGGAAACCGAAAGCGGGTGAATGATTTCGCTGGTCACCAGGGCAAACAGGGGAATGATGGCGTCTTGCTGTCTTTGGTGATGTATGCCGACCACCTCTTTAAAGGTAAAGTAGGAAGTTGCCACTATGATGATAATGGTAATAAAGAAGACTGCCGTTATGTAGTGACTAAATTGCCGAACAAACTTCATAGATAATTATGATACAAACTCACATTGATAAAGGTTGAACTTCCTTTGGTAAGTTTTCACCACTTTATCCATAATTGCCATGTTTTTTCATGGAATAGGGAAAATAAGCTTTGTCACCAAGAAAAAACTAGGCTGCTTTGTATATGATGGCGTGAGCTCAGTTATACCAATTGAAATAAATAATTGACCAACTTAGAGCTTCATTAGCGCGCTTAGAACAAACCAAATAAGTCAAGCATAGTCATTCTATGTTTTATTCATTTGGTGAAGTTATCAGTGCGCTAATGAGCTCCCAAGGGCGAGTTTAAAAGGCTTATAAGCTGCGTTATTGATTTTGATAAGGGAATAACCATTACCTGCAATCAATGCCTTGCCTCTAAGCCTTTTAATTCTCGCTAAGTGATCAATTATTCAATTCACTTGGTATTAACCCTTAGATGCTTATTAAGCAAGATTTGCGTAAAACTGGTTTTTAAATAAAAGCCCCTGGGCAAGGTTTCAAAGGGGCGGCCGTGACGATCGAAAGCCTGGGTTTTCGCTTTGCTGTTGGCGGCCTTGGGCCTGAGTTGCAAAACCTGACCATGCCTGCCCGTGATATTTTCAACCTCTCCCAGTACTATCATATCGGTCAACTCCTGCCAGTCCATGGCCAATAACTGCTCTTCCTCCGGGGATGGCGACCATAAAAATGGCGTACCAACCAGGCGCTCAGGGATCGCAATGCTGCGTTCTGAAATCACCGGCACCCATAACACCCGTGACAATTTGTTGCGAATATGACTGGTTTGCCAGCTTGCGCCGGTTAGCCCTGTAAGGGGGGCAACACAGACGAAGGTGGTTTCCAGCGGCTTACCTGTACGATCTATCGGCAAGGACTTAAGTTCGATTCCCAAGTTCGGGAAGTCGGGTTCGGGGCGGGAGCCGGCACTTGCGCCAAGCACGTGCTCAAGGAGCAGGCCTATCCAGCCTTTCTCTCGCTTCAGATCCTTGGGGATTTTAATGCCTGCCTGCTGGGCGATTTCTCCCAGCGTGAACCCGGCCAATGCTTGTGCGCGCTGTTCAAGCTCCTGCTCTGTACTTGGGGTATTAATAATGGTTCTGGTCCAAAATGATTTTGCTTATTATCTTCATCCTGGCTTTGGCTGGCAAGGGGGAAGGCAGGTTACATACTTATTTACCAATGAATTTGTCAGATTCATTTGCTAGCAAGGCCAGTTTATGGAAGAATCAGGGCATACTATAAAGTTAAGATTTTACAGGAGTTCCTGTGATAGATGCCGAAGGCTATCGCGCCAATGTCGGCATAGTAATAATCAATGACAGGGGACAAGTGTTTTGGGCGAGGCGTTACGGCCAGCATTCATGGCAATATCCACAAGGGGGAGTTGACCAGGGGGAAACGGCTGAACAGACCATGTACAGGGAGTTATATGAGGAAGTCGGATTAAAACCTGAACATGTAAAGGTTATCGCTTCGACCAAGCATTGGTTGAGATATAAATTACCAAAGCGTTTAATTAGACACGATAGTAAGCCTGTGTGTATCGGCCAAAAGCAAAAATGGTTTTTGCTTAAGCTGGTGGCAAAGGAGTCGGCAGTAAACCTGCTGCATTCCGAACATCCAGAGTTTGATGATTGGCGATGGGTGAGTTACTGGTATCCGGTTCGACAGGTCGTATCCTTTAAGCGTGAAGTTTACCGTAAAGTGATGAAAGAGTTTGCTTCAACGGCTCTGCCTTATCACAGACACGAACGCCGCAGGCGGCGTGCCTGATTATTACTATGCAAGACTAACCACGACAAGTGGTTAGTCTCACGCCTCCAACCAGTGAGGCAGAACATAATTACCACGCTAAAGTGGTTACAAATCCACTATTGATTTAGTCGACTTCCAGATAATGACTGATGCTTGATTAAGGGTTGAGCATGTAATTTTTTGATTATCACAGGGACTTCCATGTTAACAACGTTACGCCGTATAGTACTTGAATTCAGCCAGGAACCTGAGCTTGAACGGGCGTTACTGCGTATGGTAACTGAAGTCAAAAAAGCCATGGCAACCGACTGTTGTTCTGTGTATCTGGCGGATTATCAGAAGCAGCACTTCTTATTGATGGCTTCTGACGGTTTGGCCAAGGCCTCCATGGGCCAGACGACAATTGGTTTCACCGAAGGCCTAATTGGCCTGGTTGGACAAAGGGAAGAGCCGCTTAATATTGCCAATGCCAAGGAGCACCCCCACTTTATTCATGCCCCGGAAGTTCGGGAAGAAGACTTAAATGCCTTTCTGGCGACTCCCATCATTCACCAGCGCAAGGTGCTGGGTATTATTTCTATTCAGCAAAAACAGGCACGCCAATTTAACGAGAATGAAGAAGCCTTTTTAGTAACCCTGGCCGCCCAGCTGGCAACGGCCTTGGCCAGTGCCGAGGTTTTAAGCGGCCTGATTCAGGATCAGGACACCAGGCGTTCCTGGCAGTTAAAAGGAGTTGCAGGGGCGCCGGGAATCGCGATCGGGGAAATTTTTGTTTCTCTGCCCAAGGCGGATTTAGGCAGTATTTCACTACAGAAAGTGCCTGACAAGCATGTTCAGCGGCATCGTTTTCACTATGCGGTACTAAAAACCCGAGCCGATTTCGAGCAAATGACCCAGGAATTGAGTCATGTTATTACTGATAGTAGCTTGGATATTTTTGAAGTCTATAAGCAGCTGCTGGATAACCCTGATCTGGGGAAGGAAGTGGAAGAGCATATTCAGCAAGGCTGGAATGCTGAAAGTGCGCTTAAGCTGGTTATAGATAACTATGTCGTGCAATTTGAGGCCATTGAAGATAGCTACTTGCGGGAAAGGGCGAGTGATATTCGTGATTTAGGGAACAGGGTTTTATTAAATTTGCAGCAATTTAATAAGACGGACGTGTTACCTGAAGAATTTATTCTAATGTCTGAGGATGTCACCGCCTCCATGCTGGCGGAATATCAGCATCAGGGGCTTAAGGGAATTATTTCTCTTTCCGGCTCGAATAATTCTCATGCCGCCATATTGGCCAGAGCTTTGGGCTTGCCGGCCATTATGGGGGTTGACCGAATCCCATTAACCAAGTTGCATCAGCAAAGTGTCATAGTTGACGGTTATAGCGGCGAGCTGTTTATCGCGCCAAATGATGCCATCAAGCGTGAATACCAGCACCTGATTGTTGAAGAAGATGCCCTGACCAACAGGGTAAAACAGGTAAAAGACTTACCGGCCATTACACAAGACGGGCGGGCGCTAGAATTATTGTTAAATGCCGGCTTATCGTCAGGGTTTGGTCATTCGCAAAACTCGGGTGCCAAGGGCATCGGCTTATACCGTACGGAAATTCCCTTTATGAACAGGAGCTGTTTTCCGTCCGAACAGGAACAAACCGAACTGTACCAGGAGGTGCTGGCCGCCTTTCCCAAACAAGCCGTCACCATGCGTACCCTGGATGTAGGCGGTGATAAATCCCTGCCTTATTTCCCGATACAGGAAGACAATCCTTTCCTGGGCTGGCGGGGCATTCGAATTACCCTGGACCACCCTGAAATCTTCCTGCTACAGGTCAGGGCCATGATCAGGGCGAACCAGGGGCATAATAATCTGGAAATCATGCTGCCCATGATTTCAAATGTCTCTGAGGTAGATGATGCCATTCGCCTGATCAATCAGGCCTACTATGAGCTGGGCTCGGAATTAAGCAGTGACTCAGATGAGAAGTTAATCCGTCCGAAAGTGGGCATAATGATAGAGGTGCCGGCCGCCATTTTTCAGTTAAAGGAGCTGGCACACAGGGTTGATTTTTTTTCCGTGGGTAGTAATGACTTGACTCAGTACCTGCTGGCCGTAGACCGTAATAATGCACAGGTCGCCAGCCTGTACGATGCCTACCATCCAGCGGTATTAAGAGCGCTAAATACCATAGCCGAGGAAGCGGGCAAGTACCTGGTGCCGCTGAGCCTGTGCGGCGAGCTGGCCAGTGAACCCGCTGGTGCTTTGCTGTTACTGGCCATGGGCTATGATAAGCTGAGCATGAACCCTCATAATGTGCCCAGGATCAAGTGGGTGATACGCCATATTGAATTTCAACGTGCCAAGGTGATCCTGTCTCATGCATTAACCTTAGCTACGGCAAAGCAGGTACACAGCTATCTTAACGAGCAGTTGGAACAAATGGGCCTGGGCGGCTTTATCAGGGCGGGCATGTGATTTTTATTCTTCTATAATGCTAAAGCACTAGGGTCATCAAGGCCTTAATTCCTGTATAATCTCTGATATTGGAAGAATAAGACTTCAAGTTATAGACAATGCTATTTTCCGTATTTTTCAGTTGTTTGTTGTTGGGCGCGCTTGTTGGTTTTCTGGCGGGCCTGCTAGGGATCGGTGGTGGCCTGATAATAGTACCTGCCCTGGTGTATTTACTGTCTATGCTGGGAACTTCTGCTGAGCTATTGATGCCAATGGCTCTGGCGACCTCGCTTGCTTCCATAGTGATAACATCTTCAGCGGCGGCCCGTGCTCACCACAGAAATGGTAATATTCCCTGGCCAATCGCCAGACAGCTGATGATAGCCGTGGCCACAGGCGCCCTGTTGGGGGCCTTTATTGCCGATGGTTTGTCTGCCGAAAACCTGACCCATATTTTTGCCGGAGCCGTTATTTTACTGGCGACTTATATGTTGCTGTCGGTAAAAATTACGCCAATCAAGACCATGCCAAGTAACACAGTTGTACAGCTTGTTGGCTTTTTTACCGGAACATTGGCAAGTCTGATGGGGATAGCAGGGGGCGCCATCCTGGTGCCCGTACTGAGCTACTTTGGTATGCCGCTGCGTCATACCATAGGGGTCGCTACTGTGTGTGGGGTTATGGTGGCCTTGTTCGGTTCGTTGGGCTATATCTTTACCGGTGTCGATGAGCAAGGGCTACCGGCTTTGAGCCTGGGCTATGTCTACCTGCCGGCATTGTTTGCCATAGTGCTGACTTCTGCGCTGAGTGCCCCCTTTGGGGTCAGATTGGCAGCTAAAATGCCGGTATCGATATTAAAGAAATTTTTTGCGATCTTTTTGATTTTGGTGGCAACAAAAATGTTGTGGTAGCCGTCCAATTAACGGCTGATGTTTTTATCGGGTTATCGGAAGCCAGTAGGCAAACAGGTGATATTTTCCAGCATCTTATTGGAACAAATGTTAAGCTTACCCCTTAAAATTAATTTTATTGGTAATATCTTGAAGTCATGGTGATGGGATCAGGGCTTCAAGCACAGGAAGAATAAATGAAGGCGTATTTAGACTTGTGTCAGCGCATCGTTGATCAAGGTGTCTGGGTTGAAAACAAACGTACCCAAAAAAGATGTTTAACCGTCGTCAACGCAGACCTTGAATACCGGGTGGACAAGAACGAGTTTCCCTTGATAACCACACGGAAAAGTTACTGGAAATCGGCGATCGCCGAGTTTATCGGTTATATTCGCGGTTACGATAATGCCGCCGATTTCAGGGCGCTTGGTACCAAGACCTGGGATGCCAATGCCAATTTAAACGAGGCCTGGTTAAACAATCCCCACCGCAAGGGTGAAGATGATATGGGCCGTGTCTACGGTATCCAGGGGCGCTCCTGGGCAAAACCCGATGGCGGCAGCATAGATCAGTTAAGAAAGGTGGTGGACAACCTAACGAAAGGCATGGATGACAGGGGCGAAATCATTACCTTCTATAATCCCGGCGAATTTCATATGGGCTGCCTGCGACCTTGCATGCACACCCATAATTTTTCACTGCTGGGTGACACCTTGTACTTAACCAGCTTCCAGCGCTCTTGCGACGTACCGCTTGGGCTTAATTTCAATCAAATCCAGGTTTTTACTTTCCTGGCATTGATGGCGCAAATTACCAATAAGAAACCAGGTATTGCCTATCATAAGATTGTTAATGCCCACATCTATGAAGACCAGCTGGAACTGATGCGGGATGTGCAATTAAAACGGGAACCATTCCCGTCTCCTAAGTTAAACATCAATCCGGATATCAAGTCTCTGGAAGATTTGGAAACCTGGGTCACCATGGATGACTTTGAAGTGGAAGGCTACCAGTGCCACGATCCCATTCAATATCCATTTGCCATTTAATACCAATTGAAATAAATAATTGACCAACTTAGAGCTTCATTAGCGCGCTTAGAACAAACCAAATAAGTCAAGCATAGTCATCCTATGTTTTATTTATTTGGTGAAGTTATCAGTGCGCTAATGAGCTCCCAAGGGCGAGTTTAAAAGGCTTATAAGCTGCGTTATTGATTTTGATAAGGACCCTACATGGATGTAGGTAATTAGACAATGCAGGAGCAATTGTCCTGAATAACCATTACCTGCAATCAATGCCTTGCCTCTAAGCCTTTTAATTCTCGCTAAGTGATCAATTACTTAATTCACTTGGTATAAGCACTAAAACAAAAAAGGAGCCTTAGGCTCCTTTTTTAATGTTGAGGGGTTAATATGACTTAGCCATGCATGCGATGAAACTTGGCCATTAGCGTTTCTTCATCTTCAACGTGCTCAGGATCCGGATCAATACAGTCGATCGGGCAGACGGCTACACATTGTGCTTCATCATAGTGACCGACACATTCGGTACACTTATCCGGATCTATTTCGTAAATTTCTTCGCCCAGAGTAATGGCTTCGTTTGGACACTCGGGATCACACATATCACAGTTGATGCAGCTGGCATCAATCTTAAGTGCCATGCTTATTTAGCCTGGTTTTGTGCAAAGGGATGACGGGTCGTGCCGCCTTCATCCAGGTAGCGCATTATGATGCCGTGCGACAGGTCGACATCTGTATCTAAAGGTATGGCTACCTTATGGCCTGAACCCTTGGCGTCCTCTATTGCTTCGCCTTTAAGGTTTTCCATGTGTTCCAGGGTAAATGACAGGTTACCGGCAGGTGTCATAAGCTCCAGTCGATCGCCGAGTAAAAACTTGTTCTTAACGTCGATTTCGATATAGCCGGTTGCCTCGTTTCTGCCCAATACTTCACCGACAAACTGCTGGGTATCGCTTTTCGAGTAGCCGTAATCATAATTTTGGGTATCGCCGTGACGATGGCGTTGCAGGAAGCCTTCGGTATAGCCGCGGTGGGCCAGGTGTTCCAGATCTGTATTCAGCCTTTGATCAAATGGCTTGTCGGCCAGGGCATCATTAATGGCCTGCTTATAAATTTGCGCCGTACGGGCACAGTAGTAGAAAGACTTGGTGCGACCTTCAATTTTCAGCGAGTGAACCCCCATTTTTACCAGGCGCTCGACATGTTCGACGGCACGCAGGTCCTTGGAGTTCATGATGTAAGTGCCGTGCTCGTCTTCAAATGCCGGCATATACTCGCCCGGACGGCCTTGCTCTTGCAGCAGCACCACATCATCCACCGGCTTATCTTCCGGCGTGTATATCTCAATCGGCTTGGTGGCAATGACGTCACCGGTTTCGGTTTCCTTGGCTTGGTGCACATCATACTTCCAGCGACAGGAGTTGGTGCAGGTGCCCTGGTTAGGGTCGCGTTTATTAATATAGCCGGATAACAGGCAACGGCCGGAGTAGGCCATGCAAAGAGCGCCATGAACGAAAACTTCCAGTTCGATATCCGGGCAGCGAAAACGGATTTCTTCGATTTCATCCAGCGATAACTCACGGGACAAGATAACCCGTTCAATCCCTTGCTGATGCCAGAATTTTACCGTTGCCCAGTTAACGGCATTGGCCTGGACCGATAAATGTATCGCCATCTCGGGGAAATGCTCCCTTACCATCATGATAAGGCCAGGATCTGACATGATCAGGGCATCCGGCTTCATTTGAATAACCGGCTCTATATCCTTTAGAAAGGTTTTCAGCTTGCCATTGTGTGGAGCGATATTATTAACCAGATAAAACTGTTTACCCAGCTGGTGCGCCTCGTCGATACCAAGCTTTAAATTTTCAAGATTAAATTCATTGTTGCGCACTCGCAAAGAGTAACGAGGCTGTCCCGCGTAAACTGCATCTGCGCCATAGGCAAAAGCATAACGCATATTTTTAAGGCTTCCGGCAGGGGAAAGAAGTTCGGGTTTAAACATATCGCTCAACAGGGTGGTGCATAGAAAACCGGCTATTTTAAGAGTTGTCGAGCCGATAAGCAACCATGAGCGCGATCATTTCACTTTAAGCGCTTTTTCCACCCGTAAAAACACTGGCTGTGATGAATCTAACAAATGAAATAATTAATGCGCGGAATATTTGTACTATATTGAAAAATTTATGGATATTGGCCAATAAAATGCTTGGAGCTCAGTAAATATGTGCTATTTTTTTATAATTGAGAAACAATAAAAACAAGAGGTGGTTCAATGGGAACTGAGAATGCGCTGTATACGATTTTGGTTGAAAAAATAAAACAAGATGCGCTGGTGTTGCCGACGCTGCCGGAAATAGCATTAAAAGTCAGAACCGCTGCCGATGATCCTGAAATCAATTTAGGAACCATGAGTGACATCATTGCTCATGACCCCGCACTGTCCATGGGCATGATCAAGGTGGCCAACAGTGCCTTGTTGGGGCGAATGGTAAAAGTGGAAACCGTTAATCAGGCGGTAACGCGGATAGGTCTACGCCAGATAAAAAGTATTGCCACCGCCATGGCCATTGAACAAGTGTTTGTTTCAGAGAACAAGATTGTTTCTTTATATCTTAAGAAGTCTTGGACCAAAACGGTTGATGTCGCCTCTGTTGCCATCAGCCTAATGACCTTTTACCTTAAAGATAATAAACACACTTCATTAACCCTGGATACCTTAACCTTAGCGGCCCTGGTGCATAATATAGGTGTGCTGCCTATCTTAACCGAAGCGGAAAATCACCCGGATGTATTTGCCAACCCGACCTTTTTACAACAGGCCATAGTCAAGCTTGCCAGTAAAATTGGCGCCGAAGTCACCAAGGCATGGGGCTTGTCAGAAGAATTTACCGAATTGGTGGAAAGTTGGAGCGATCTAACCATATTGCCTAATGAGGTGCACTATCTCGACTTTATTCGTGCCGGCGCCATCAAGAATGACATCTTTAAAAACCAGGCCACTCAAGCTTCCTTAATTAAGTCATATGTTGAAAAGGGCATATTGCCGGATGAAGACTTTATGGACAGTGAGGAATTTGTCGAAATGGTGACCAATGTTAAGGCCATGCTTAGCTAAGCCTCTGTTAATCATCTTGATATAAAAAAAGCGTCGAATGACGCTTTTTTTAGTTTACAGCCAGGCCTTTATTAGTCTTCCAGACAGTCACCGGCCTTTAACGAAAATTCTGCCAGCAGATCGTCGATAAAGCGGTTAAGCTCTCCTGCCATCAGGGCAAAGTCTGCATCAAGCCTTGCCAGTACATCATCGCTGTCAATATCATCGTTTTGCTCATGCAGGACGTCGAAGAATTTCAGGCGTTTGATGGCAAGGTCATCACACAGGATAAAGGAAAGGGATTCATCCCACTCCAGGGCCAGTTTGACCACATATTTGTCGGCGTCCAGGTGTGCCTTGATTTCTTCACTGTCCAAATCCTGATTTTTCACCCTGACCACGGCGCCATCATCACCCAGGGCATTAAACTCGGCTTCCATTCCCAATTGAAACTTGCCGCCCAGGTTTTTCTCCACCAGCCAGTCGGTCATGATCTCATCCGGGGCAGTATCCGGTGACAGGCTAGTGACGGGCAAGGTGCCCAATACCTTACGTAATAAGGCCAGAAAGTCTTCTGCCTTGCTTCTGCTGCTGGTATTGATCACGATAATGTTGTGGGCCGGAGCAATATAGGCATGAGTATCTGTTACCCGGGAAAAAGCACGTGGTAAGAGTTCAAAAATAATGTCTTCCTTAAACTGCTCTTTTTCCTTTTTGGTGGCGCTTCGGCTTTGCTCTGTTTCCAATTGGGCAATTTTTTCTTCCAGCTGCTCCTTGATCACCGGAGCCGGCAGGATTTTTTCTTCTTTTCTGGCACAGAGCAGAAAATTATTGTTCACCCCATGAACCAGGGTATTACCCTGTTTGCCCAGGGCATTGACCCAACCAAAATGAGATTGCTCCGTCGATGCACATGGGGTAAACGGATGCTCAGACAAGTGCTTTTCCAAGTCTTGTTCAGACCATTCAAATGGGCGCGTAAACGCAAAGAAATACAGGTTTTTAAACCACATGAATCTAGTTCCTATACCCAAATTTTATCGGGTGGTTGAAGAGAGATGAGATAAAAAGGCGATAATCATAGCCTAAATATGAGATTTACGCATCCGTGATTTTAACTTTGCCGTCATTAGTGACCGGCAGGATCAACGCATATTATCAAATTCAATATCATAGCTTAGGCCTTTACCTTCCTCGCATTCGGCGCTGATTTTACCATTGAGGGTATCTGTGACCAGGTTATAAATAATATGGGTGCCGAGGCCGGTTCCCCCTTCTCCCGCCTTGGTGGTGTAGAAGGGATCGAATAATTTGGCCAGCTGCTCTTCACTCACGCCATTGCCATTGTCCTGATAATGAATGTGCAGCTTGTCATTGAGCATGGTCACGGCAATATTGATTTTCCCCTGCTCTATGCCGTCAAAGGCATGCAGTATCGAGTTGATAATAAGGTTGGTAAATATCTGGGCGATGGCCCCTGCATGACCGTATATTTCGATGTTGTCCGGGCAGTCCACGCTAATGACATGCTTGGTTTTCTTTAGCTTGGGGTGCAGGGACTGAATAATTTCATGGAGGTATTTGGCAATATTGATAATACGTATCTTATCACTGGTTTGGTCGACGGCGATTTGTTTATAGCTGCCGATCAGGTCGGAGGCCCGTTCCAGGTTCTTTACTAACAAATCAATGCTGTGGTTGGCATTATTAACAAAGTCTTCCAGTGAGCGCTTGGTGAGTTTTTGCGCCTGGATATCCTTGTTGAGCTTTATCAAGAGATCTGATAGATAAGTGGTTGAGGTAATGCTGACGCCTATCGGGGTATTGATTTCATGGGAAACCTCGGCAGATAGGCCGCCCAATGTTGCCATTTTTTCTGCTTCCAGCAATCTTTCCTGTGCCTTGTTCAGTTCATGAATAGAGCTTTTCAGGTCAAGGTTGGTTTGGGTCAGGGTCTTTTCGGTCTGGCTGCGACGGGCATTTTCTTCTTTCAGTCTGCTCTGTTGTTCTAACAGCTCTCTTTGCTGGCGCTCCATTTTCAACATTGTGGTGCTTAAAGAAGAGGTCTTTTTCGCGACTTCCTGCTCCAGCATCAGGTTTTGTTCATCCAGTTTATAGTTGGCGGACATGACTTCCCTTTGGGCCTGCGCCAGCCGTTCCTTGTACTGGATCAGTTCATCGATAAGGTTGTTGTAGGCATTTTCCAGAATGTTGAGCTCATTCTGCTCATAGCTGACCGAGTGCAGTTTGGAGGTTTCGGGGTCGTCAATATCAAACTGGTTGATTTGCTCGGTTAACTCGTTAAGCGGATTGGTCAGCAGCTGTGAGAAGGCCAGGGAAAATAAAAAGACCAGGGCCGCGGTTTTGATAATGGCGTTGCCGATCAAAAAGTAGATGCCCACTTCAATCCGGTTAAAAATAACTTCGTTGTTTGACAGCAGGGTGACGGTACCCACGCGTGTGGTTCTGCCGGAGAATTCGAATATTAAGGGGAAGGTATGGCCAAACAGGCCGCCAGAAATGGAATTGATATTCAGGTAGCCTTCCTGCTCATTTTTTACCGACTCGGTATCAAAGGTTTCTTCTGTGGCGATTTCACCGAGCTGGGCGATGATTTGATTATTTTCATCGGTGACCGTAATGCCCTTGATCATGGGGATGGCAACCAGGCCTTCGGCTATATCTATGGCTTGCTGGGTATTAAGCTCCCATACCGCACGGGTTAGACTGCCGCTAAAGGTTTTTTCCAGGGTTAATAACTCACTGGTGATATGGCTTTTGGTATTAAAGTATTCGGCACCGATCTGCGCGCAAGTCACCATAAAGGTTAATATAAAATAAAATGACAATACCCGGGTGAGTAGTTTGCGAGAAATGCTAGTGACCTTCATTCATTTTGTCTTTTTGCTGGCACTTAACTTGATTTTAGTCATTTTATTGAATGATAAAAGCTTTTTCTTTAAGGAGACTTGAATAAATTTAGCTATACTTGCTAGCTAACAATAATAATGACTAGAAATAAGTGGCTAAAATTCACTTAACTGCAAAAAAAGTGACATGGCTCTGACTTATTTTTGTCACCTAAACTTAAAAAAAAATACATATTGTCACAAAAGTGTCATAGTTTGTTGGCACAATGCGGCGCAATTGATTCAAACACATAAAATTAAATAGGTTACAACATGAATTTATTGAAAAGCACTCTCGCAATTGCAATTGGTTCTTCAATGCTAATGCCGGCCATGGCCGCATCGATTGACATTTATGGTAAGGCAAACCTGTCTGTACAGTCATCTGATGAGGGCGAAGGTTCATTTACCGAAGTTAAAAGCAATGCTTCGCGTATCGGCTTTAAAGGAACTCATGAGCTAAGCGATGGCCTGGAAGTTGTATACCGAGCAGAATTTCAGGTAGACCTGGATGGTGACAGCGCAAAGGGCGACAGCATCACCGACCGTAACCAGTACGTCGGCCTTAGAGGTGCCTTTGGTGAAGTTCTTTTAGGTAAGAACGATACCATGCTTAAGCAGTCACAAGGCAAGGTGGACTTATTCAGTGATTTGAACGCTGATATTAAAAACCTGTGGAAGGGTGAAAACCGTATGGCTGATACCATCAGCTACAAGACTGCCAAGTTTAACGGTTTCCAACTGGGGGTAACCTATGTTGCCGAAGACAGTGTTGGCGGTGAAGATGCCAGCTCAATTGCCTTGTTCTATGGCGATAAGAAGCTTAAAAAGTCCAAGTTTTATGCTGCACTAGCTGTGGACTCGGATATGAAAGGTTATGATACACAGCGTGCTACGGTACAAGGTAAACTGGCGGGCGTGACGCTAGGCGCCATCTTACATAGCCAGGAAAATGTGGACTCTGGCAAGGAGATGGACGGCTTCCTGGTTTCTGCCAAGTACAGCTTTGACAAGGTTACCGTTAAGGGCCAGTACCAAACGGCCGAGCATGATGGTGGTGATGATAAATCAGGTATCACTATTGGTGCAGACTATAAGCTAGCTAAAAGCACTAAGCTTTATACCTTCTATACCTCGTTTGATATGGACAGTGAAGCTGATGAAGACTATCTGGCTGTGGGCATTGAATACAAATTCTAAGCCCAAGCCAATCAAAAAAAGCCGCGCCAGCGGCTTTTTTTATGTCTGCCTCATTAATTTAATACTCGTTCGACATACACTTAAATGTAATTGGGCTTAATTGGTATGTCTTGCTTAAGGCTAAAGTCGAGCGCTACAGAGAAATAGCTACCTATTCCAGCTGCACCATGCTATAAATTTTTTATTAGTCATAAAACTGTCATATAAATTTAGCACAATGGTTACACAGTCGTTACTAATACAGTTGGAAGTTTGCAATGAATAGACAGATATTGGTTGTTGAAGATGAAGCGCCAATTAGAGAAATGATCACTTTTGTCTTGGAACAGAATGCGTTTAATGTGCTTGAAGCGCAAGATTATGACCAGGCCTTAACCCTGATAAAGGAGCCTTATCCGGATCTTATCCTGCTCGATTGGATGCTCCCCGGCGGCACTGGGGTCAAGCTGGCAAAAGCGCTAAAACTGAATGAGTATACCCGTAATATCCCTATTATCATGTTAACGGCTCGCTCTGACGAGGAAGACAAGGTTAAAGGCTTTGATGCCGGTGTTGATGATTATGTGACCAAACCCTTTTCACCGAAAGAGCTGATTGCGCGCATTAAGGCGGTTATTCGCCGTGTCGCGCCAACCTCCCTGGAAGAAACCATAGAATTTCATGGCATGAAGCTGGACCCGGTTGCCCATAGGGTTTCCATCAATGATCAGAGCCTGGATCTTGGCCCGACCGAGTTTCGCTTGTTACATTTTTTTATGACACACACGGAAAGAGTTTATAGTCGCGAGCAATTGTTGGATAATGTCTGGGGAACCAATGTCTATGTAGAAGACCGTACGGTTGATGTTCATATTCGCCGCTTGCGTAAGGCCATTGCAGGTGCCGGACATGAAAACTTTATTCAAACGGTTCGAGGTTCAGGTTATCGTTTTTCTGGGAAGTTAAGCCACTAAAATATGCATTTTCGACTCTCTGCCAGAACGTTATTTTTTCGTTTAACGCTTTGGTTAGCTCTCAGTGCCATGCTGGGATATTTATTAGGTTATCTTTGGCAAGTTCTGGTTTTAACCTGTATCGGTTTACTCATCTGGCACTACCACCATTTGTTTCTTCTAATCGATTGGTTATGGAAAAGTAAGTCAATTTCGCCGCCTCAGTCCGAAGGTGTGTGGGGGCGAATCTATGACGGCCTGTATCGCCTGATCAGGCAATACCGGCAAAAACAAAAATTGCTCAATGACAAGATTCGCCAGTTTAGAGATGGCGCAGAGGCGCTACCGGATGCGGCCATTGTCCTCTCTGACGACTTTTCTATTGTCTGGGGCAACAAAAAAGCGCAGCGGTTACTTGGGGTGCACCTGCCCGGGGATGTTGGCCAGCGCATTGACAACCTGATCCGTTTTCCCGAGTTTGCCCAATATCTGGAAGAGGCTAATTTTGAAACCCCCTGCCATATTCCTTCGCCAGTCAATAGCGAATTACAGCTGGAACTTCGCCTGATGGCTTATGGCAGTGATCAGGTGCTTTTTCTCGCCAGGGACATCAGTAAGATTCACCGTTTAGAAGAAATGCGCAGGGACTTTGTTGCCAATGTTTCTCATGAACTGAAAACGCCGCTCACTGTGGTGCGTGGCTATGTGGAAATGATCCAGGCAACGGAGCAGGACTTAACTCCCCACTGGCAAAAGGCCTTTAAAAGTATTGAAGGCCAGGTATCTCGAATGGACAGGCTGGTTGAACAGCTGTTGGTGTTGTCCAGGGTTGAAATCAATACCGAGCATGATACCAAAACGGCGATTGATATGCCTAAGTTGCTGGAGCTACTGGTGGATGATGCCAAGTGGCTGAACCAGGAAAAGCAGCATAATATCGAAACGGATATTGAACCCGGCTTGGGCCTGCTGGGATTTGAGACGGAAATAAAAAGTGCCTGCTCTAACCTGTTGTCAAATGCCATTGCCTATACTCCGGCCAATGGCAGGATAAAAGTGAGCTGGCAAAAGGATGGCAATAAGGCCAAATTTTTTGTTCAAGATAATGGGCCCGGTATTCAGCCGGATCATATCAACCGGCTTACCGAGCGCTTTTACCGGGTTGATAAGTCCCGTTCTCGCGATACCGGCGGTTCAGGTTTGGGCCTGGCCATTGTCAAGCACGTTTTGGCACATCATCATGCTGAGCTGGTGATATCCAGTGAATGGGGCAAGGGCAGTGAATTTGCCATCTACTTCGAACAGAGCAGTGTCTTAACGCTGCCCAAACGCTAAATTATCTTCACTGCTTCTATACCAAGGCCTGCGAGTGCAGGCCTTTTTCTTGTCATAAAAATGTCTTCTTTGTCATATAAGTGTCACATTGGTTAAATATAATTGTCATATTCGCTTTATATAGTAGCTGCAAATAAACACATACCCATGCAATGTTAACAAGCAGGGTTTATTGGAGAACAACATGAGTTTAAAACGTGCACTTGGTGTTATTGGCTTATCGAGCCTGATCAGCTTTGGCGCTTTAGCGGTAGACAGTGATTTACCTGAATACAAAAAAGTCAGCGGTGTTTCTGGTAATTTGTCGTCTGTAGGTTCAGATACCTTGGCCAATATGATGACATTCTGGGCCGAAGAGTTTAAACGTACTTACCCCAACGTAAACGTACAAATTCAGGCGGCAGGTTCTTCGACTGCGCCACCGGCGTTAACGGAAGCAACTTCAAACATAGGTCCTATGAGCCGTAAAATGAAATCTCGTGAGATTGAAGCCTTTGAAAAGCGCTACGGCTATAAGCCAACGGCGGTACGCGTTGCCATCGATGCCTTGGCGGTATTCGTTCATAAAGATAATCCAATCAAGGGATTGCGCATTGATCAGGTAGATGCAATTTTCTCAAGCAATCGCAAGTGTGGTGCGGGTGAAGATGTTGACCGTTGGGGCGACCTTGGCATGACAGGTGAGTGGTCAGGCAAGGATATCCAGCTTTATGGTCGTAACTCTGTATCTGGTACCTATGGTTACTTTAAGAAAAAGGCGCTTTGTAAGGGCGACTTTAAAAACACGGTTAATGAGCAACCAGGCTCTGCTTCTGTCGTACAGTCGGTTTCTGCCTCGCTAAATGGTATCGGCTATTCTGGTATCGGCTATAAAACTTCAGGTGTTCGTGCCTTGCCTCTGTCTAAGAAAGGCGACAACTATGTTGAAGCGAGCATGGAAAATGCCGTTTCCAAGAAGTACCCGCTGTCTCGCTTCCTGTATGTTTATGTTAATAAGCACCCAAACAAGCCGTTGGCACCAATGGAAGCCGAGTTTTTGAAGCAAATCTTGTCTAAGACCGGACAAAAAATTGTTGAAAAAGACGGTTATATTCCATTACCGGCCTCGGTTGTTAAGAAAGAATTTAAAAAGCTTGGCCTTAGCTTATAAACCAATAGCTTATTTCACTAAAGAAAACGCCTGATACCTATCAGGCGTTTTTTTATGCCTTAAAGAAAGTTTGATCGAGTGTTAGCTATTAGGTGCAGAAGAATAGGCAGCTATTCGCTGCTGCTGATACCGAGTTGAAGGTTTAAGCTCTCCAATGCCTGTTGTTCATAAAACAAATCAATATCCACCAAGGGCCTGTCCAATAGCCATTGCGCGGGAAAGCTGATATTCAGGGCCTTGCCCTTGGCAGTGACCTCATACTCGGGCAGGAAGCTGAGTTGGCGCTGTTGACACAACAAAATGGCGAGCCGGAGCAGGGCACATATTTTAGTCAGGGCATTTTTGTCCAATAAGTACCATTGATGGCTCTTGGCTGGGGTAATTTTCTTACGCTGGTTGCCTATCAACCAGGCCAGGGCGGTCTGCTGCTCCTGGTTAAAGCCGGCCAGATCGGCATTGGAGAGAATATACTCGCCATGCTTGTGATAGCCTGAGGGGTTGATGTCAACGCCCAGCTCATGCAACTGACAGGCCCATTGCAACAGTTCCCGGTAGATCTTCTTGGTTAACTTCCAGTCCTGGGCAATTTTGTCATAGAAGGACAGAGCAAGCTGGCTGACGTTTTCCTCCTGCTTGGTATCTATGGCAAAACGTGCCATTAGATTATCCACCGTATGCTGCTTAATGCTGTGGCATTTCAGGGTCTCCAGTTGTTCATAGAGTACGCCTTCCCTTAAGGCGTATTCGCAAAAATGAATTTCCTTGATGTCCAGCATCTCCATCAGGGCGATGAGTATGGCAAGGCCGGAGCAGAGCACATCACGCCGATTCTCCTTGAGGCCCTTTATATCTATATTATCGACATGCTCAAAGCCGATAAGTTGTTGCTTTAAGTTGTTTAATTGCTTAAGGGTGATGGGCTGGGCAATGCTGTTGTCCAGATTCACAACACGGTGAATGCTTTTAATGGTGCCCGAGGTGCCGGTAACCAGCTGCCACTGGCTTTGCCTAAAGCGGTTGACTATCGACTCTATTTCACGTTTGGCCGCCAAAATGGCTTTCTTAAATGGTTTTGATTTTATGGCGCCATCAAGAAAATACCTTTGCTGAAAATTGACACAGCCCATATTGAGGCTGGCCAGGGTAAATACCTGCTCCTGCCGGCCAATCACACATTCCGTGCTGCCGCCACCTATGTCTATCACCAGTTGTTTTAGGTGTGGCTCGCTGTAGTGGGCTACGCCCTGGTAGATAAGCCGGGCCTCTTCATGGCCGGAAATAATTTCGATATTAAAGGGAAAAACCTTTTCTGCCGCGGCGAGAAAGTCCTGAGCATTGCGTGCTTGCCTGAGCGTATAAGTGGCGACCACCCGAAAGTTATCCTGAGTCAGCTTGCTGGTGGTGGTTGCTAACTTGGACAGTGTTGCCACCCCACGCTCAATGGCCGTTTGCTCTAATTCATCTTCTTCATTGAGGCCATCGGCCAGTTTAACCCGGTACTTTTCGGTATGTAGGATCTGGATATTATTATTGTGCAAACGTGCGAAAACAAAGTGGAAGCTGTTGGAGCCAATGTCAAGCGCGGCCAGGTAGTTGTCCGGTATTTGCATTTCCTCTGTGGACTCGTTTTCGTTCATATAGACTCAGTTGTTTTAGCTTGTTACTGATCACCATGGTCGATGGTGTTTTTGTCGTTCTCTTCTTCCTGCTTTAAATAATCGTATATGGCAATTTGTGAACGAATTTTTTTGCGATTGCCCCTGGGGACATAACGGTTACTCTGGCTCTGGTTAATTATTCGCGCTTTAGTGGTATCTTTAAAGTGTAATTCAATTATATGAATTATGCGCTTTTTCAGGGTTTCATCATAAATGGGGCAGGCCACTTCGACCCGGTTGTCTATGTTGCGCTCCATCCAGTCGGCTGAGCTGATATAGACCTGTTTATTGTTGCCATGGCCAAATATCATTACCCTTGGGTGTTCCAGAAATTGGTCGACGATGGAGATGGCCTTGATATTTTCGCTCACCCCCTTGATACCCGGTACCAGTGAGCACATGCCACGGACAATCAAACGAATCTTAACGCCGGCGCTGCTGGCGTTGTAAAGTTTAGTGATCAGCCCCTTATCCACCAGGTTATTGACCTTGAGTGTGATATTGGCTTTCTCCCCTTGCTCCGCCAGGCCTATTTCGTTATCTATCAGTTGATAGAGGCGACGACGTGAGGTCAAGGGCGATACTATCAGGTGATTGAAGCGAAAGCGTTTATAACTGTGGGCAATAAAGGAGAAGACATTGTCCACTTCCTGGCAAATTTCCTTGTGCTGGGTGAACAGGGCAAAGTCGGTGTATACCCTGGCATTGCTTTCATGAAAATTACCCGTGCCGATATGGGCGTACCGCACCGCTTTGTCCTGCTCTAGCCGGGTGATCAGGCAAAGCTTGGAGTGGATCTTTAAGGTGTCTATGCCAAATTCCACCTGGATACCGGCATCTTTCATTAGCTTGGCCCATTCTATATTGGCCTGCTCGTCAAACCTGGCCCTTAACTCCACGACGACAGTTACCTTCTTGCCGTTTTTTACCGCTTCGATCAGCGACCCTATGATGCGGGAATTTTTAGCCACCCGGTAAATATTCAGCTTGATATCGACCACATTGGGATCATAGGAGGCCTGGCGGACAAACTCGGTAAAATGGCGAAACTTGTGATAAGGGTAATAGAGCAGGATATCCTGTTGGGCGATGGCTGAAAAAATACAGGGATGGCCGGTGAATCGCTCGGAGTCCAGGGCGGCCAGCTCGGGATTTTTAAGGTTTTTCCTGCCCAGGTTGGGGAACTTGATAAAGTCCTTAAAATGACGGTAGCGCACGCCAGGCTCCAGGTTGTCTACCTCTTTTATTTTCAGGCTTTTGCGCAGAAACTTGGTCATATAGGCCGGCATATTGCGATCATATACCAAACGCACTAAATCGGCCTTCAGTCGCTGTTTCAGCCCCTTAGACATCTTGTCAAGCAGGCTACGGTCCAGCTCGTCGGTCAGGTTATATTCGGCATCCCGGGTCAGCTTGATGGAAAAGGCTTCTATCGACTGATAGTCATAAAAGCCCTTGTATACCTCATGGATAAAGTATTTGACCACGTCATCGAGCAGGACGATATACTTTTCTTTCTTGGTGCCCTGTGTCGGCAGGGTGATAAAGCGCTTTTCTTCCATGCGCGGTATCTTGACCATGGAGAATTGCACATTGTTATTGTTTTTCAGGGCAACCAGGAAATAGATGGCATCATCATCCAGACAGGCAGAAATCTGGGTACTGGAGCTGATCATTATCGGTGTAATATGGCGAATAATACGGTTTTCAAAGTACTGTTTCAGCCATTTCAGTTGATAGCCGGTCAATTGCTCTCTGAAAACCGAAGAGTCTTCATTATCAAAGACGACATGGATATGGTGTTTTTTTAGTTCGGTGAATATATCGTCTGCGATGGTTTTAAACTTTTCGGTCAGGATATTGACTTTTTTAGTGATGTCACCGAGCAGAATGGACCAGCGCTGACCGTCGTTTTCCTGGGCCGATTCCAGTAAGGTTCTGCGGCGGATATCGGCGACCCGGACCCGAAAAAACTCGTCCAGGTTAGCCGAATATATGCCGAGGAAGTGGATTCTTTCGATAATGGGCACCGAAGTGTCAGCGGCCTCTTGCAGGACACGTTCGTTAAAAGATAGCCAGCTAAGTTCCTTATCCAAATAAGTCTGAGGTTCTTGCATCTTATACCAATTGCATTAATAATTTGATTAATTAGAGTGATGAAATAACATGGAGAACAATCGAAATTGATATAGGTGTAGTCAGTCTACATCATATTAATTTCGGGCAGTTTTCTATGTTATTTCACGCTCCCGAAGGGCGAATTTAACCAGGCTAACTGCTGCGTTATTGATTTTGCTAAGGGAATAACCATTAGCTGCAATCAATGCCTTGCATTTAACCTGGTTAATTTTCGCTAATTGACTAAATTATTAATGTAATTGGTATTATTACACCAGGTACAACTAAATGCTCCAGGTTATCCTTCTATTGTTACCGAATTATGAAATTGTCATGCAATAGAAGGATTTATACGCTTAACGTGAGATATCCACCATAAGGTCGTCGGCCAGGTGTTCCAGGGCGTCAATCAGTTTGTCTGTATTGCCTTTATTAACGGCAACCGTGGCTTTGGCCTTAAACAGCCCGTGGCCGCTATGGGCCGCGCTTTCCTGGGTACTGACCAGTTTTAACAGGTTCCCGCCCTGGTGATGGATAACCGAGGATATCTCCTGCACTATGCCGGCTCTGTCATTGGCGGTCAGCTCCAAGACTATGCTGGCGTCCTGCTCTGCCTTATCGCCGTTAGCGGTTTTGATTATGGACTCTATATCGGCCAGCCCCTTGATTTCGGCGGCCAAGGCCTCGGCACTTTGAGCCGGCACGGCGATTTCCAACACGCCGGCAAAGAGTCCTGACATCTGATGCATGCTACTTGCCTGCCAGTTGCCTTTATGTTCAGTGATGATGTTGGATAAGGTGTCGACCAGTCCGGGTTTGTCCTGACCGACAAAAGAAATAACGAGATGTTTCATTGAGTATCCTTTTTGACCGATGAAAAAGTATAACGAGATGCTTTAAAAAATTAACCTCTTTTACGCGTGAGCTCAGAAAGCTCCTTATTGAGTTGAGTTTCATCGCCTAAATTGAGTTCCACCAGGCGGCGTAAATGTGAAATGCTGTCAATGTCGATGGCATTGCACCTAAGCCCGACTTCCTCCTCTTCTTGATGTACCACGGCGACATGCATGACCACTTCGGACTCATTGTCACTCAACAAAAAGCTTAGTACCCCCAGCTTTCCCTGTAGCGATTGATTACCATTTGGCGAGGAGACCAGCGCACCATTTAGCGAGATATCATGAATAGAAACCGGATAAGATTCTCCTTCAACCTCTAAAGTCGCCTTAATTGAAAACAAAATACGCGTGAAGTGACGTCTATTTTCCATTGAACTCTATCGCTTTATTAGTACATCTCTTTAGCATAGCCTTAGTTGACAAAAAAGGCACCTTAATCTTATGTTTTAAGGTGCCTTTTTTAGATGTAGCTCAACTTTCATTTTCGAAAGTTTAATAAGGGCAGGGACTAGCCGATTTTTTTGTACTTTATTCTATGGGGTTCAGTGGCAGCAGGCCCCAGGGTTTTCTTCAGCCAGTCTTCATACTCAGTGAAGTTGCCTTCAAAAAAGTTGACCTGCCCTTCGTCCCTGTAATCCAAAATATGCGTGGCGATGCGGTCAAGGAACCAGCGGTCATGGGAAATGACCATGGCACAGCCTGGGAATTCCAGCAATGCCTCTTCCAGTGCCCGCAGGGTTTCCACATCAAGATCATTGGTGGGTTCATCAAGCAGCAGCAGGTTGCCGCCGGTTTTAACCAGCTTGGCCAAGTGTACCCGGTTGCGTTCACCACCGGACAGATCGCCGATAAATTTTTGCTGATCATTGCCTTTAAAGTTAAAGCGGCTGCAATAGGCTCGGCTTGGGATCTGATAGTTACCTATTTCGATGATGTCACTGCCTTCGGAGATTTCCTGGAAGACGGTGTTCTTATCGTCCATATCGTCACGGAATTGATCGACACTGGCCAGTTTCACTGTTTCACCCAGTTCGACCGAACCGCCATTGGGTTGCTCGGCACCGGATAGCATCTTAAACAGGGTAGACTTACCGGCACCGTTAGCCCCGATAATGCCAACGATAGCGCCCTTGGGCACGCTGAAGCTTAAATCATCGATTAAGACACGCTCGCCAAATGACTTGGTCAGGTGGTTAACTTCCAAGACCTTGTCACCCAGGCGCGGTCCAGGTGGAATATAAAGCTCATTGGTTTCGTTACGCTTTTGTGTTTCCTGGCTGCTAAGCTCCTCAAACCTTGCCATACGTGCCTTGTTCTTGGCCTGACGGGCTTTTGGATTGGAACGCACCCACTCAAGCTCGTGCTTGATGGTTTTTTGCAATGCGCTTTCACTGCGAGCTTCCTGTTCAAGACGGGCATCTTTTTGTTCGAGCCAGGAAGAATAGTTGCCTTCCCATGGGATGCCATGACCACGGTCCAGTTCCAGGATCCAGCCGGCAACATTGTCCAGGAAGTACCTGTCGTGGGTAATGGCAACCACGGTGCCCGAATAATCATGTAAGAAGCGTTCCAGCCAGGCGACGGATTCGGCATCCAGGTGGTTGGTGGGTTCGTCAAGCAAGAGCATGTCCGGCTTTTGCAGCAACAGGCGGCACAGGGCAACGCGGCGACGCTCACCACCACTGAGTACGGCAATTTTTTGTTCCCATTCGGGTAGGCGTAGCGCGTCGGCGGCACGCTCCAGCACGTTATCAATATTATGTCCGTCCTGGCTGTTGATTATGTCTTCCAGCTGCCCCTGCTCCTTGGCCAGGGCATCAAAGTCGGCATCCGGCTCGGCATAGGCGGCATACACCTGATCCAGCCTGGCCAGAGCGTCCTTGACTTCCGAAACCGCTTCTTCCACCACTTCGCGCACCGTCTTGTTTTCATCCAGTTGCGGCTCTTGCGGTAGATAACCAATATTGGTTCCGGCCAGGGCATGAGCTTCCCCTTCAAATTCGGTATCTACGCCCGCCATAATGCGCAGCAGGGTTGACTTACCCGCGCCGTTAAGGCCAAGTACGCCTATTTTGGCGCCGGGAAAAAAGGAAAGGGAGATGTCTTTTAAAATGGTGCGTTTAGGTGGAACCACCTTACTGACACGGTTCATCGAAAAAATAAATTTATCTGGTAATGCCATTGGCAGGCCTTATATTTTTCTAAATTAAAATTGCCGATATTTTAGGTTAAGAGTGTATGCTTAGGCAAACGCTTATGCTTATTCAGTGTTGAAGAGGTTTGCGTTAAAGCAAGAAAATTTGATATTCATGGATAACTCAAGGTCTGAGCCGTTTTTATCTATACGCTCAATTAATGATTGCCTGAACGGCCTGCTCCAGTACAGGCGCGTTAGGATCCGATATGCCTGTGACTCCCAGGACTTCGCCATTTTTCTTGATAAAGACGGTTGTCGGGGTACCTTTAACCTGATATTGCTTGCCTGCTTCTTCGCCATTGAGCACTGTCGTAAAGTGTAAACCACGCTTGATTAAAACGGCCTGTGGCCTTGCTCCTGCGTCTTCCCATAAACTTATCGCCAGCATTTCCAGACCCTGATCTTTATATTTAAGGTAAAGTTTATCTAACCCGGGCTGAAGTTTTCTGCAATAGGGGCACCAGGTTGCCCAAAAGTGCAGGATCAGCGGTTTCCCCTGGTAGTCACTCAGTGAGATGGTTTGCCCTTGCTCCGTTTGCAGGGAAAAGTCAGGGGCTTTTTGGGCTAAGCTGGAAAAGGAACAAAGGTTAATGAGAATGATACCAAGTATGTACTTCATTAGGTAACCCCTCCTTATCTGGAGTATTGCTTCTGTTGGCTAAAGACCCATTAATTACCGGCTTGCTTTCATTCTGCCTTGGCATTTTTAAGTTTTTGTCGGTATTGCCGGGCAAGGATTTTGAGTATATCGCGCCAGGTGATCACGCCTATCGGGCGAAAATCTTTATCGACAATGGGCAAACAGGAAATATGGTTATCATGAAATAAAAGCACGGCTTCATTCAGGGAAATACTGACCTTGGCCGTAACCAGGTTTCGCGACATGATCAAGTGAATCTTTTTTTGCAGTAAGATGGCGTCATTATGGGTTTCCTTGCGTGTCCCTATGGCGGGACTGAGATGTTTATACAGATCTCTGTCCGTGATAACCCCCACCAGCTCCTTATTGTCAGTGATCAGAATATGGTGAATGTTATGGCTTTCAAAAGCCTCCTTGGCTTTGCTTAAATCGTCATCCAAATCCAGGGTGATCAGCTCTTGAGACATTACATTGGCGACACTCATACTCTCTCCTGCAGGCCGTGGAAACTGAGTTTGCAACTAGCTCTAGCGCTTTTTCCTAACTCTATGTTGAATAACATAATCCAACTCAGAAGAATTGGCAATACTCGCCTTTGCCGGCCTTAATCAGCTATTGTCACAAAAGTGTCACATAATTGTCTTATAATTCGCAGCGTTAAATAAACCCCTCATGATCAAAGGTAACTTGAGTGACAATAACGTCAAAATCCGCCAATAGCCGTAGGTTTAAAAATAATCTGGCACAATGGTTGATCACCTTAGGTGGCATCAGTGTGCTGTTTACCTTAGTGCTGATATTCATGTATCTGCTTTATGTGATCAAACCCATATTTGAATCTGCCAAAGTAGAGCCTTTAGCAAGTGTTGATATTTCAACGCCTTATCCGGTTTTAGCCACTGGAGTTGATGAATTAAAAGAATTGGCCTATAAGCTGGATGCCAAAGGTCAAATGTCTTTTTACCAGGTTGCGCCAAGCACCTTTAGAGACCTTGGTGATCAGGTTTTGTCTACGGCTCTGGTTGATTCAAATGCCGAATTATCCCTGGTGGTAAATGCCGACGGTGACAAGAAGGTACTGGTTGACTCCAATAACAATGTCAGAGTGATAGAGCCCAAGTTTGTCGCACGCTATATTGGCGATGAGCGAGATATTGAACCTGGTATTGCCTTTCCGTTAGGGGAAGAGAGTTTACCTGTGGATGAAGAAGATGGGGCAATTCAGCACCTGGCCTTTGCCATGAATGACGAGCTGGCAACATTTGTCGCCTTTACGCAGGGCAATCGCCTGATCAAAACCACCCTGGTGGCGGAAGATGATTTTAACTATGATCCCGCCTATGAGGCCGTTTACCAGACCATCAGCTCAGACTTGGCGTCGGTTGACGATATCTTGATCACGCCGGATCTCGCCATGGCCTTTGTCCGTATTGGTAACAGGGTTCAGGTTTATGAGCTGGGTGGGGAAGACGATGCCTGGTTAAAAGCGGAGTTTGACCTGGTTAATGCCGACACCAATGTTACCAGCATGGCGTTATTATCCGGTGGTAGCTCCTTGCTGGTAGGTGACAATAAGGGGCAGGTCAGCCAGTGGTTTGAGGTGTCAACGAAACAGGGGCGCCAGTTTAAACAGATCCGTACCTTTGATGTCAGTGATAAAGAAGCCGTTACCCGTATTTATACCGAACAGTTTCGCAAGAGTTTTTATACCATGACACCATCGGGTGAAACCGGTGTCTTCTATACCACCAGCGAAGCCGAACTTTGGCGTGGCAACCTGGTGTCTGAACAGCCGAGTGCATTGTCTATTTCTCCTCGTGCCGATGGCGTGGTACTGATCGCACCAGGTGCATCAGAGCAAACACAAATTCAGATCTTCGGTGTTGAGAACGAACACCCGGAAGTGACCTGGCAGGCCCTTTGGCAGGAGGTCTGGTATGAAGGCTATCCTGAGCCTGACTATATCTGGCAGTCAACCTCCGGCTCGGATGATTTTGAAGCCAAGTTCTCTCTGGTGCCTATTTCATTCGGTACCATGAAGGCGGCCATTTATGCGATGATTTTTGCCGTGCCCATTGCCTTAACCTCGGCCATATATACGGCCTACTTTATGACACCGGCGCTACGCAAGAAGGTAAAGCCAACCATTGAGCTGATGGAAGCTCTGCCCACGGTAATATTGGGCTTTTTGGCGGGTCTCTGGCTGGCACCCATTGTTGAAAATTATTTACCGGCCATCTTCCTGCTTATTATCCTGCTGCCGGCCGCAACATTCGTGACCGCATTTGCCTGGTATAAGCTGCCGCGGGATTTGAAGGCCAGGCTGCCCGAAACCTTGGCACCTGTGCTGTTGATCCCTGTTCTGGGCCTGGCAACTTACCTGGCATTTGCGCTATCACCCGCGATGGAAGTGCATTTCTTTGGTGGCGATGTCAGACAATATATTACCAATGAACTCGGCATAGACTTTGACCAGCGTAATGCCCTGGTTGTTGGTATTGCCATGGGCTTTGCCGTGATTCCGACCATTTTCTCTATGGCCGAAGATGCCATCTTTAGCGTGCCAAAACATTTGACCAGCGGTTCCTTGGCCCTGGGGGCAACTCAGTGGCAAACCCTGATCAAGGTGGTGCTTTTGACTGCCAGCCCGGGCATTTTTTCCGCGGTGATGATGGGGCTTGGCCGCGCCGTGGGTGAAACCATGATAGTACTGATGGCAACGGGTAATACGCCAATTCTGGACTGGAGTATTTTCCAGGGCATGCGTACCCTGGCAGCCAATATCGCGGTGGAGATGCCTGAGTCGGAAGTAGGTAGCTCACATTACCGTATTTTGTTCCTGGCGGCATTTGTTTTGTTTGTCTTCACCTTTGTCTTCAATACCATGGCTGAATTTATTCGCCAGCGTCTCAGAGAAAAATACAGCTCGCTGTAAGTTAAGGAATTTGAATAAATGAATACTTGGTTTAAATCTGGTTCTCCTTGGATTTGGTTATCTGCCGGCGGCGTGAGTATTAGTTTGATCTCTGTGCTGGGGCTGTTGTGGCTGATTGCATCGCGTGGCCTGTCATACTTTTGGCCTGCGGACATTTACCAGTTCGAGATGCAGGATCAAAAGGGCAATAAATCGACCGTTATTGGTGAAATCTATGACAGGGAGCGAATCCCTGTTGAACAGCTGGCGCATTTGAAGCTGAAGCTGGATCCTGCCCAGGAGTCTATCGAGCGTTTACTGGTTAAAACCGGTAACCGTGAGCTGGTTAGCCTGGACTTTCGCTGGTTGATCTCGCCACAAATAGTAAAAACCTCGACGCCGGAAGAGTTGGTGGTTATTGAGCGACGCACCAATGGGAATGCCTATGGCTATATTGAGGAAGTTATCCTTGATGGCAAATCGGTTGGTCTAGAGAAGCTGCATGAGCTGGTTGACAGAGTCAGCCGCTTCCAGGAACAAATTGAGGAATTGCAAAAGGTCGATATTGGTGCCATCAATTATCAGATCGAACGCTTGCGCCTGAAAGAGCGTAAACATAAGCTGGACGGTACGCTGACGGATATCGTGGCACAAGGGATAGCGAATGAAGTTGCCGAGCTGAAGGAAGAGTATCGCCAGCTGGAGCAGCAATTGCTGGCGCTGCGCCAGGATGTCTCCCGTGATAAACTGGTGATGCGGGCTATGGATGGTCAACGCCTTAACATTAACTTCGAACATATCCTGGAAGTGACCTATAGCAACCAGTTGTCTGTGTTTGGCAAGCTTGGCGTGTTCTTTTCGCAGATCACTTCCTTCCTGGTGGATGATCCCAGGGAAGCCAATACCGAAGGCGGGGTTTTCCCGGCCATCTTTGGTACTGTGCTTATGGTGCTTTTGATGACGGTAATCGTATCGCCCTTGGGCGTGGTTGCCGCCATTTACCTGCATGAATATGCCGGTAATAATGCCTTAACCAAGCTATTGCGCATCGCCGTGATCAACCTGGCGGGTGTACCTTCGATTGTTTATGGCGTTTTCGGTCTGGGCTTTTTTGTCTATATGGTTGGTGGCAGCCTGGATCAGCTGTTTTATCCTGAGACTTTGCCAAGCCCGACATTTGGGACGCCGGGTGTGCTCTGGTCAGCCATTACCTTGGCTATCTTGACCTTGCCGGTAGTGATAGTGTCTACCGAAGAAGGCCTGGCCCGAATTCCTTCGGCCATGCGTCACGGCAGTCTGGCACTGGGGGCGACCAAGGCGGAAACCCTATGGCGGATTATCTTGCCCATTGCCAGCCCGGCCATTATGACGGGCATTATTTTGGCCATTGCCCGGGCAGCCGGTGAGGTGGCACCTCTGATGTTGGTGGGGGTAGTAAAAATGGCGCCTAATCTGCCGCTGGATGGCAATTTCCCCTTCCTGCATCTGGATCGCAAATTTATGCACCTGGGCTTCCACATCTATGATGTTGGTTTCCAAAGCCCGAATGTGGAAGCGGCAAGACCTCTGGTATACGCCACGGCGCTATTGCTGGTCAGTATTATCGTGGTCTTGAATATGACGGCCGTTTCGATTCGAAACCGCCTGCGTGAAAAGTATCGAATGTTAGAGCATTAACTAGTAATAGTCTTATATGCTAAACAGTGTCACCTTAACTTAGGTGACAAAATAGAATTAAGTTAAAGAAAGAGCAGAGTATGATTTCAGTTACCCCTAAAGCGTCACTCGATAATGAAAGCAGGATAGATTTGAACAATCTAGCGCCAGAGCAGGTGGCTTTAGATGTGAAAAATTTGAACCTGTATTATGGCGAGAAGCAGGCATTGCAAAATATAACCATGTCAATTCCCAAAGGACAGGTCACCGCATTTATCGGCCCGAGTGGTTGCGGTAAGTCGACCCTGTTGCGTTGCATCAACCGCATGAATGATCTGGTTGACAGCTGTCGCATTGAAGGGGAAATCAATCTCCATGGCGAAAATATCTATGAGCGCCATGTCGATGTTGCGGCCTTAAGAAGAAAGGTGGGCATGGTGTTTCAACGCCCTAACCCCTTTCCGAAAAGCATTTATGAAAATGTTGTTTATGGCTTGCGCATCACAGGTAACAATAACCGCCGCATGTTGGATGAAGCGGTGGAGAAGTCACTGCGTAGCGCAGCGCTATGGGATGAGGTAAAAGACAGGTTGCATGAAAGTGCGCTGGGCCTGTCCGGCGGTCAGCAACAGCGTTTGGTGATCGCCCGTGCTATCGCTATCGAGCCCGAAGTACTATTATTGGATGAGCCGACGTCGGCGCTGGATCCTATTTCAACCTTGACCATTGAAGAATTGATCAATGATTTGAAAAAGCAGTTTACTGTCGTAATAGTGACACATAATATGCAACAGGCGGCGCGTGTCTCGGATCAGACTGCATTTATGTATATGGGTGATCTTATCGAATATAGCGATACCAATACGCTGTTTACGACACCGTCGAAGAAAAAAACCGAAGATTACATCACCGGCCGATACGGTTAATAGTGACGATATAGGGGTAGATTAAATGGATAATATGAATGTTGGTCGTCATATCTCTGGCCAGTTTAACGAAGATTTAGAAAATGTTATCAACCATGTCATGCATATGGGCGGCCTGGTTGAGAAGCAATTAAGCGAGTCCTTGACCGCGGTATACGAAGCGGACGAAGAGCTGGCGAAAAAGGTGCTGGCCAATGATTACCAGGTCAATAGCCTGGAAGTCAGCATAGATGATGAATGTACGCGTATCATTGCCAAGCGCCAGCCGGCAGCGGGTGACTTGCGCCTGATCATGGCCATTGTCAAGACCATTGCCGATCTGGAACGCATCGGCGATGAAGCACAAAAAATTGCCCAGGTCGCCATGGAAAGCTTTTCCAGTGAGCAAAAAGACCTGCTATTGAGCCTGGATAACCTAGGCCGTCATGTGCTTGAGTTCTTACAGGCAACCCTGGATGCCTTTACTCGCATGGATTTTGATGCCGCCGTTAAAATTCATAAGAATGACAACAAGATAGACCGCGAATACGAGGCGCTGATGCGTCAGTTGATGACCTATATGATGGAAGATCCCCGCTCGATTCCACCAATCATGAGTGTTATCTGGTCGGCCCGTGCCCTGGAGCGCATAGGGGATCGTTGCCAGAATATCTGTGAATACATCATCTATTTCGTCAAGGGCAAGGTGGTGCGTCATACCACGCCGGAAGATATGAATAACCTCTAGGCTCCGTTAAGGACTTTAAGACCCTGGTTATTAGAAATGCAGTTGGCTTATTATCAAGCGGCTGCATTTTTTCTTGTTTTCCTTGATTTTTTCACAGTCCACCCCTATTTTGCCTGACTAATTTAAAATAAATTTTGCCTGCTTTCTGGCTAAATAACCGGCAAAATACTGAAAATATCCTTTTTATCCTCTGCTGCATCTTATTAAACTTACTGGTTTTTCGTGCTTTTTATCGGGCTGTCATAAAACTGCAATAAAACTGTAGTATATTTGTAACATTCGCGGTTGCCGTGGATAACTCATAAAGTCGTTTGCTAAAGCGGTTAAATGGGGTAATATCCGCGGCGAAATAACAACAATGAGATCTTTATCTCCTGGAATTTTATTATGGCCAGTAACTCAATAATGGGTGTATTTGCTAAATCACCTATCAAACCATTAGAAAAGCATATTCGAATGGTCACTAAGTGTTGTAATCAACTCGTTCCATTTTTTGCCGCTTGTGTCGAACAAGATTGGGAAAAAGCCGGAAAGGTACGCACTAAACTCTCTGACTATGAAAAAGAAGCCGATGCCTTAAAGCGTCAATTGCGCCTGGAACTGCCGGGCGGCTTGTTTATGCCGGTCGATCGTGCTGACTTGCTTGAGCTTTTGACTCAACAGGACAAGATTGCCAACAAGGCAAAAGACATCGCCGGTCGTATGTTTGGTCGTCAAATGCAGATCCCGGAAGCCCTGGAAAAGCAGTTTATCGCTTACTTGCAGCGTTGTTTGGAAGCCACCGAAAAGGCAGCCGATGCCATCAATGAATTGGACGATTTACTAGAAACTGGATTTCGCGGTCGTGAAGTGGACTTGGTCGAGAATATGATCAATCAGCTTGACGAAATAGAAGATGATACGGATAACATGCAAATTGCGCTTCGTCGTGACTTGCTGGAAATAGAAAGCACATTGAACTGTGTTGACGTTATGTTCCTATATCAAATCATCGAGTGGGTTGGCGATCTTGCCGATCTTGCTGAGCGTGTTGGCGCTCGTTTAGAAATTCTTTTAGCTAGAAAATAGGGTTTAGTTTTTCATGGATATTTTAATTTCACACGGCTCTATTTTAGTGCTGATGGCCGCTGCTGTCGGCTTTTTTATGGCCTGGGGTATCGGGGCAAACGACGTTGCCAATGCCATGGGAACCTCGGTTGGTTCTAAAGCCTTAACCATTAAGCAGGCAATCATTATTGCCATGGTATTTGAATTTGCCGGTGCTTACCTGGCCGGTGGTGAGGTAACCTCTACCATACGTAAAGGCATCATAGATGCCAGTTACTTTGTCGATACGCCACACTTGCTGGTCTTTGGTATGATTTCCGCACTATTTGCTGCGGCAACCTGGCTACTTATAGCTTCAATCTTGGGCTGGCCGGTATCTACTACTCACTCTATCGTGGGTGCCATCATAGGTTTTGCCGCCCTTGGTGTCAGCGCAGATACCGTTGCCTGGGGCAAGGTAGGCGGTATTGTCGGTAGCTGGATTGTTACCCCGCTTATCTCGGGTGTGATTGCCTTTATTATCTTTAACAGTGCGCAAAAACTGATCTTTGATACGGATAAGCCACTACAACAGGCCAAGCGCTATGTGCCTATGTATATGTTTTTGGCGGGCTTTGTTTTATCGCTTGTTACCATCAAGAAAGGTTTAAAACATATAGGTCTGGATATTGGTAGTTTTGACGGTTATATCTATGCCGTAGTTGTTGCCTTCGTGGTGGCACTAATAGGTAAGTACTTTATTACCCGTATCAAATTCGACGAAAAAGCGGATAAACACCATCACTATGCCAATGTAGAAAAAGTATTTGCCGTGCTTATGATAGTAACGGCCTGCTGTATGGCATTTGCGCACGGTTCAAACGATGTTGCGAACGCCATCGGTCCATTGGCTGCCGTAGCCAGCATTGTCGGCAATGAAGGTCAGATCGTGAAAAAAGCGGCCCTGGAATGGTGGATACTGCCACTGGGTGGCTTCGGTATTGTTGCCGGTCTTGCCTTGTTCGGTCATCGCGTTATTGCCACCATAGGTAAAGGCATCACACATTTAACGCCAAGCCGTGGTTTTGCAGCCGAGCTGGCCGCTGCCTGTACCGTGGTTATCGCCTCAGGAACCGGCCTGCCTATTTCGACGACACAAACCCTGGTTGGTGCGGTATTAGGTGTTGGTATGGCACGCGGTATAGCGGCCATTAACCTGGGTGTAGTAAGAAACATTGTTGTTTCTTGGGTTATCACCCTGCCTGTCGGTGCCGGCCTGTCGATTGTCTTCTTTACCATTATGAAGAAGATGTTTTAAACGACCTCCTTTAAAGGTACTAAGTTTAAAAGCCAGTCTTACGACTGGCTTTTTTGTATAGGGAAAGAAAAAAGCCAGCTGGCGCTGGCTTTTTCAGGAATATAAATTTTTAGCTTCGGCTGGACTTACAGCTGCTAAAGAGCTTATCGTCGTCTGACTCGGTTTTTGCTGCGGCGTGCGAATCGTCTGCCTTTTGAAAGTGTGCAATAAACTGCTGCAGCCTATCATTGAAAATGGCGGCAATCTCAAAGAATTCATTCTTTTTGCCCGTTGCAATAGGTGTGGCTTCAGGCACCACATTCGAAGCCAGCCTCGCCAATGGCTTGGTTAAGAGGTTGGCGAATGCATCCTCATGGCTGGCCAGTAACTGGGTGTCCGCCTGGTTGGTTATAAGCAAGCCCTGAACCTGGTAGCTGGCTAGCATCTGGCCCTCAATCTTATCAGCAGGCGAAAGTGCAGAGGCATTAGAAATAGTACAACATAGACCTAGAGTAGTGAGCGCAGTGCTTAAAAAAACAGGTTTTAGTAGTGATTTCATTGTGCGTTCCTCGTCACTTTAAATTACCGTATAAGCTGAAACAACTTAATAACAAATGTAACCAATTCGTTTACATTTTAACTATATGCCCAAAGTTTGCTTGATTCGAGCACAATGGGATAAACGGGCAATTATTTAAGACCAGTTGCCTAGAGGCTGTTTATCTTTCGAGATTGTTTTTGCAGCAGTTTGTTGGCAATTTATACAAGGCAGAGCCTTTGTAATCTAGTTGCTCTACATAAAAAGGCGATAACGCCGTAGAAATAGCCAACAAACGCTGCCTGACAGGTTTGGCTAAAAGCGTTTTATCCTTTGTTGAGCAGTATTTGCTTAGAATGACTAGGCTACACACTGCTCGCCGCGACTAAAACGCTTTTATCTCGAACAAAAATTAACCGTGAAAGATAAACAGCCTCTAATTCATTGATAGAAAGAAAGGGAAGGGAGTGAATATATTTCAACCAATAAGAAATATTTTATTGCCCAATTAGGAGAAGTGCTGTGCCCAAACCGGTTGTTAGGCACAGACTTCTTGGCAAAGCTTAGGACTGTTTCTTGGCAAGCCTGAACTTATGGAGTAGTGGCTCGGTATAACCATTGGGCTGTTCTCGTCCAGCAAATACCAGTTGGCAAGCGGCCTTGAAGGCAATGCTGTTGTCAAAATCGGCTGCCATCGGCTGATAACTGGCATCACCGGCATTTTGCTGGTCAACAATTTTAGCCATTTTCTTCATGCTGGCAAGCACCTGTTCTTCCGTGCAAATGCCATGATACAACCAGTTAGCCATATGCTGGCTGGATATTCTCAGTGTTGCCCTGTCTTCCATCAGGCCGACATCATTGATATCCGGTACCTTGGAACAGCCAACCCCCTGATCTATCCAGCGCACCACGTAGCCCAATATGCCTTGGGCGTTATTGTCTAACTCTTCGCTGATTTCCTGCTCACTCCAGTCGGTATTCTCGGCAAGCGGAAAGGTCAGAATATCATCGACACTGGCGGGCGTTCTTTCGGCGATTTGCGTTTGCAGTGCAAACACATCAAGCCTGTGGTAGTGCAGGGCATGCAAGGTCGCCGCCGTAGGAGAAGGGACCCAGGCGGTATTGGCGCCCGCTTCAACATGATTGATCTTGGTGGCCAGCATATTGGACATTTGATCCGGTATCGGCCACATGCCCTTACCTATCTGGGCCTTACCGCTAAGTCCGCAGGCCAAGCCTATATCCACATTGTTGTTTTCATAGGCGGCAATCCATTTGGTGTTCTTAATATCATTTTTGCGCGCCATTACGCCCGCTTCCATCGAGGTATGGATTTCATCCCCGGTTCGGTCTAAAAAGCCGGTATTAATGAAAACAACACGCTCTCTGGCTTCATATATACAGTTTTTCAGATTGATACTGGTGCGACGTTCTTCATCCATGATGCCCATCTTTATCGTGTTAGTGGGAAGCTCCAAGGCCTGCTCGACACGAGCAAACAACTTATTGGCAAAGGCGACTTCTTCCGGGCCGTGCATCTTGGGTTTTACTATGTAGATGGATGCTTCCTTGGTATTGCTGAACTGACTATTGCCCTTGATGTCATGTAGTGAGATCAAACTGGTTACCATGGCATCCATAATGCCCTCGGGAATTTCCCGGCCCTGGTTGTCCAAAATGGCATTGTTTGTCATTAGGTGGCCAACATTGCGGACAAACATCAAACTGCGTCCTTTTAGCAGGATTTGTTCACCGGCCGGCCCCTTGTAGCAGCGGTCCGGGTTCATGGTGCGGGTAAACTGGCGCCCGCCCTTGGAAATTTCTTCGCTGAGATTGCCCTTATTCAGGCCCAGCCAGTTTTTGTAGGCGATAACTTTGTCTTCAGCGTCTACTGCCGCAACTGAGTCTTCACAATCCATAATGGTGGTCAGTGCCGCTTCCACAATGACATCACTGATACCGGCTTTATCTGATTGGGCAATCTGGCTCGCCTTGTCAAAGGCAATTTCAAAGTGCAGGCCATGGTGTGTAAACAAGAGGGCGCTAGGTTCGTTTTTCTTGCCGGTATAACCAACAAAAGCCTCAGGCTTGGCCAGACTCGCTTGCTTATTTTCTGCCAAAGCAACGATAACCTGCCCATCGGATACTTGATAACTTGTCGCATCGCTGTGTGAGCCTTCGGTTAGCGGGATGATTTGATCGAGCAGTGTTCTGGCAAATTCAATGACCTTGGCACCGCGTACCGGATTATACTGTCCGGCCTGCTCGGCGCCATTTTCATCGCTAATGGCGTCGGAACCATAAAGCGCATCATAAAGGCTACCCCAGCGAGCATTAACCGCGTTTAAGGCAAACCTGGCATTCATTACCGGTACCACCAGTTGTGGTCCTGCCATGTTTGCCAGTTCGGCATCGACGTTTGCCGTCGTAATGGTAAAATCTTCTACTTGATCACACAGATAATTTATGTCCTTGAGAAATGCCTTATATTTAGCAAAATCAAAGATATCTCCCTTGTTTTCACTGTGCCATGCATCTATCTGTGCCTGCAGGCTATCCCGCTTTGCCAGCAAGCTTCTGTTTTCTTCACCTAGATCATTAACAATACTGGCCAGCCCTTGCCAAAACTGGTTTGAGGGGACACCCGTGCCGGGTAAAACATCTTGCTCGATAAAATCATAAAGGCACGGAGCAACTTGCAAGTCTGCAATGGAAATTCTTTGGTTCATACATCCCTCACTTCAATGTTGAAACTCAACTGAAAGTTTTCAGTCTTTGGTGATCAATTCACTTGGTATCATTTGCTATTAAAACGAAATGTATTGAGTTTAGTTAAGGCTTGCAATAGCGCCAATTTGATAATGGCTTGATATGGCTGTCTTTCCGAAAATATATCAAGCTAGAGTCGGCGAGTATTTACTAAGTAAGTTAATGATTTTAAATGACTTGGTCCAAGTGTTATAGTTTCTGTTTATTGCTGAGAAGAATTTTATTGCTAATTGTGATACTTGTTATTCATGATGTGAATGTGTTGTTCTAAATTTGGTTGTGATTTATATATTTGTCAGGAAATTTGTCAGCATTATGATAAGTGAAGGGCTGAGTATGGCCGTGAGCACGGCGGAAAGAATCAGGGCCAGGGAACTATAGGCGGCGTGTTGATGGCTAATTTTGCTGACACTCGCCGTTCCCAATGCATGGCTTGCCGCACCTATGGCCAGGCTTTGGGCCTTTGGCGAGTCTACCCCGATAAAATGCAACCAGCTTGGCCCCAGTAAGCCGCCAAACAGGCCTGCCAGAATAATGGCAAAAGCGGTAATTGAAGTATCACCCTTTAGCTGTTCGGTTAAGGCAATGCCAATGGGTGTGGTGACGGACTTTAGTGACAAGGATACGGCAATTTCGGGAATTGCTATCAAAAAGACTGTCATGGCAAAGCTAAGCAGGATCACTATCATGGTGCCCAGTGCCAGTATGGGAATGATGAACTTGGCCTGTTGCCGAATGGTTTTTAAGTGCTGATATAGGGGGAAGCCAAGGGCAACTACCGCAGGTTCTAGCAACTGGCTTAAGGGCAGGGTTGCTGAGTAATAGTGCTCGAAGGATATTTCCAGGTAAAGCATCAAGGGAATAATAACCGCGATTGCCAATAGCATAGGGTTAAGCCAGGCCTGGTTAAATTTTTTCTGCAGCCAGGCAAACGCCTGATAGATGATAAGGGTGAACAGTACCATTACCAGGCTAGCGGCTATATCTGATAGAGAAAGCTCCGTCATGATATTTGCCTATTCGTAGCGGATTCGGGCGGCTGTTCCTTTCTAACCAAATGCTGATAGGCAAGTCCTGTCAGGGTAAGCAAGACAAAGGTTGTGACAAAAATAATGGCTACCAGGGTAAAGCCGTGCTGACGAAGCAGGTCATAATGATTGATGATACCGACACCGGCAGGCACAAAACAAACTCCCATATGCTTGATGATCCAGCCAATGCTTTGCTGAATTTTTTCGCCATCGAATAGTCTTAGGTGCAGTGTCAGGCTGAAACACATCATGCCATAAAGGCTGGGTGGCAGTCCGCCGAAGGTAGCTGCCATCAGCTTACCAGCCAATAGACATAAGCAGATGGCCAGCAGGCTATAACAGGCGTTTATCATTAGTGCTAAGCCAGGCTTGGTACTAGCAGCTTTTGGCCGCTTCTATCACCAGCTGCCTGAACCAGATATGGCTGGCATCATGATGCAGCAGCGGGCTCCAGATCATTTTTAGCTCGATTTCCGGGATCTCAAATGGCGGTTTTAATATCGTATAGTTGCTGTCTTTTTTATGTAACATGGCCGCCTTGGTCGGCAGGGTGGCTATCAGTCCGTCTTCATAGGCCAGCTGCATGGCAACATGGTAGTTACGGGTAAAGACCTTGATATCGCGCTTTTTACCTAGCCTGGCCAGGGATTCGTCGACCCAGCCCAGTTTCTGTACATCCTTGGGATCCATGCCCACACCGACACCAAAGCCGGTTTTTGATACCCAAACATGCTTGGCGGCCAGGTAGCTGTTGAGGTTGAACTTGGATACCACGGGATTATCGGCGCTGAGCAAGCAGGAAAAAGAATCACGCCAGATGGTTTTCTGATGAAAAGACTGTGGCAGTTCATCAAAACGGTTGATGGCCATATCTATCTTGCCCGCCTCGACATCGTGAAAATTCACATCACTTGGCGTCATAATGTCTATGGTGACATTGGGGGCAATTTGGTTAATGCGCTTTAATAAGGTGGGAATCAAGGTGGAGGCTGCATAATCACTGGCCATGATACGAAATACCCGCTGGCTATTCAGCTCATTAAACTCCTCTTCCCCCTGCAGCGCTTCTTCCAACTCAAGCAAGATTTTTCTTATGGCCGGCGCCAGGGCACGGGCGCGCTCGGTGGGCACCATGCCATCTGAGGTACGCACCAATATGGGATCGTTAAATAGTGTTCTCAGTCGCTTCAGGCCATTACTCATTGCCGGCTGCGTGATATTAAGCTGGCTTGCCGCCCGGGTAACGTTTTTTTCCCTTAATAGTACGTCAAGATAAATCAGCAGATTCAAATCGATTTTTGAAATATTCATAAACTTAATACACCCCATGAAAAATATAAACGAAATAGATACTAGTTCTTTGCTAGTAAAGCAAGTGGCTTTTTAGGAGTGTCAGCAGTAATAAATTTAATTTTTCAGCAACTAGCTTACAGAAGCGTTTTAAAAGTTATTGTTATTAAAGAAATAAATGTATCTATGTCAAAGGTTGTAAATTGAATATTTATCATGTGAATACTGGTAATAATAAATATATATTTCATTAATGTTTGTTGGCTGAACTAACATGATTCTTGTTCGGTGTGACAGCTTTCAGTACCAGTTACATCATATTCATTAATTTTTGGAGAGAGTGATATGTCAAATTATCAAAGTGCTATCGAAGCCGTTCGAGCAATTAAGGCCAAAGCGGGTAGCTCTTGGGATGCTATCGATCCTGAATCTGTAGCGCGTATGCGTACTCAAAATCAATTCCAAACAGGTCTAGATATCGCCAAGTATACTGCTGATATTATGCGTGCTGACATGAAAGCTTTCGATGCTGATAAAAGCAAGTATACCCAGTCGCTTGGTTGCTGGCACGGTTTTGTTGGCCAGCAGAAAATGATTTCTATCAAGAAACATTTCGGTGGTCAAACCGAGCGTCGTTACCTATATCTTTCCGGCTGGATGGTTGCGGCACTTCGCTCCGAATTTGGTCCTCTGCCTGACCAATCCATGCATGAAAAAACCTCTGTCGCCGCTTTGGTAAAAGAGCTTTATACCTTCCTACGCCAGGCCGATGCTCGTGAACTGGGTGGTTTATTCCGCGAACTGGATGCAGCACGTGAGGCCGATGATCAGGCAAAAGCGAAAGAAATTCAGGATGCCATAGATAACCATGTCACTCACGTTGTGCCAATTGTTGCCGATATTGATGCCGGTTTTGGTAATGCCGAAGCTACTTACCTAATGGCTAAGCAAATGATTGAAGCCGGTGCCTGTGCCCTTCAAATCGAAAACCAGGTGGCCGATGAAAAGCAATGTGGCCACCAGGACGGTAAGGTTACCGTTCCTCACGCGGATTTTCATGCCAAAATTCGCGCATTGCGCCATGCTTTCCTTGAGCTGGGTGTTGATAACGGTGTAATCGTGGCGCGTACCGACTCAGAAGGTGCTGGTCTAACTAAAGAAATTGCAGTGGTTAAGGAGCCAGGCGATCAAGGCGACATATACAATTCTTTCCTAGACGTTGAAGAAATCGACGTAGCTGACATGAAGCAAGGTGACGTAGTTTTTAACCGTGACGGTAAATTAGTGCGTCCCAAGCGTCTGCCTTCTGGTTTATACCAATTCCGCCAAGGTACTGGTCACGAGCGTTGTGTATTTGACTGTATCGAAGCCATCAATGCCGGCGCTGACCTGCTGTGGATTGAAACAGCGGTACCTACGGTACACGAAATCAAAGGCATGATGGACGAAGTGCGTAAAGTGCACCCTGATGCGAAGCTGGTTTACAACAATTCTCCATCCTTTAACTGGACATTAAACTTCCGTCAGCAAACTTACGATGCATGGAAAGAAGAAGGTAAAGAAGTGTCTGCATACGACCGTGACAACCTGATGTCTGCGGAATACGACGATTCTGAATTGTCTGCAGCGGCTGACGAACGCGTTAAGACGTTCCAGGCAGATACTTCACGTGAAGCGAATGTATTCCACCACTTGATCACCTTGCCGACTTATCACACGACGGCCTTGTCAGTAGACAATTTGGCGAAAGAGTATTTCGGTGAGCAAGGCATGCTTGGCTATGTTAAAAACGTTCAGCGCCAGGAAATCCGCCAAGGCATTGCCTGTGTTAAACATCAAAACATGTCAGGCTCTGACATTGGCGATGATCACAAGGAATATTTTGCCGGTGAGAATGCGCTTAAGGCGGCCGGTGAGAAAAACACTTCTAATCAATTTTCTTAAGTGAAATCCCTTTGGGTTAGAGGCTGCTTATCTTTCGAGATTATTTTTGCAGCCGTTTGTTGGCAATTTGTACAAGGCAGAGCCTTTGTAATCTAGTTATTCTACATAAAAAGGCGATAACGCCGTAGAAATAGCCAACAAACGCTGCCTAGCAGGTTCGGCTAAAAGCGTTTTATTCTTGATTCCAGGCACCCTGCCTTCCACCATGAAGGCCAGCATAGCTGTTCAAACTCGTTCCCGACGAGTTTGTGTTGAGCAGTATTTGCTTAGAATGACTAGGCTACATACTGCTCGCCGCGACTAAAACGCTTTTATCTCGAACAAAAATTAACCGCGAAAGGTAAACAGCCTCTAATATTTAGCCCATTGTTTATAAGCCAGTAGCCCAACCTGCTGGCTTTTTTTCGTCCTGAATAAACAGGGAAGGGGAGGCTTTATTAAGGGCAGCATATGGCAAAGAAGCGTTAGCTTAATTGGGCCGAGATCGCTACTTGGCAAGTATGTCTTGCTTCAATGCGCTTTGTTAGTGATAAAAAGAGTAATAAAAAAGCCACTAATAAGCGGCTTTAAATTTCTGTGCTTAAAATAGCTTAGAAACTATAAACAAGCGTCATTGCCGTTTGAGTATCGGTATTTTCTGTCCCTTCTGCCACCTCGGTATTGTGATCCACCTTAAAGGCAAATTTTAGCTGCAGGGTTTCAATCAGCTTGGTGGTAATCGAAGATTCGGCGGTAAAATTACTGTTCTCTCCACTTTTGGGGGCAAACTTGGCCGATAGCGTTTGTTTAAATTCCACATGCTCATTGATTTGACGAAGATAAAGGGCCTGTGCCTGAATAATAAAGGCATTTTCTGTTCTACTGGGCTCAGTGATAACATTATTATCATCTTTTGCTGCTCTGGTGACATCGCTCTTAAAACCCGGACCTATATCGGCAAACAATGAGGCTTTTTCTGTCTTATACCAGTGACGACCCCAACCGGCGGAAACCGAGGTTTGGTTTTCAAAGCCGCCAAAACGATTGTCTTCGTAAAAGACGTTACCATAAACATAGTTTTTGCTATTGGCATCCAGGGTATAGTTGGTTTTTGAGTCTATTGTCCATTTTTGATCACTGGTGGTAAATTCGTCTTCATCATCTTCCGTTTTCTTGTAAAGATAATCGAATTTAAGCAGGCTTAACCACAAGTCCTTTTCGTATTTAACGTTAAAACCGGTTTTAATATCGCCACTTTTAGTATTCCCTGTTTTATATAAAAAACCCAGTTCAGCCGAAGCGGTAAAAGCCGGTTTTTCTTCGGCCTGTGTGGCTTGACAAACGGTTGCAAAGGGCAGGGTACAAATAGCAACGGCGGCTAACTTAGGATTCATGATTTTCCTCTTTATTTACATGGACAGATAATTGTGGGAACGGGATCTCTATACCGGCCTTATCCAGTTCAACTTTAATGGTTTCTAACAATTCAAAATAAACCGGCCAGTAGTTTTCGGATTTTACCCAGGGGCGAACAACAAAGTTGACCGAGTTGTCGGCCAGTTCACTGACGCCAATAGTGGTTTCGGGATCTTTTAATACCAGCTCGTGTTCACTGGTGACCTTGTTCAGCACCGCCTTGGTCTTGGCCAGATCCGCATCATAACCAACCCCGATAATCAGGTCGATGCGGCGGGTTGGCTTGGTGGAATAGTTGGTAATAGTGCCGCCGGTAATAGAGCCGTTTGGAATGATCACTGTCTTATTATCACCGGTTCTAAGCTTGGTGGAAAATATCAGGATTTCTTCAACGATGCCGGCAACACCGGCAGCTTCGACAAAATCACCGGCCTTAAACGGCTTAAATACAATTAGCAAAACGCCCGAGGCAAAATTAGACAGAGAACCTTGCAAGGCCAGGCCTACAGCCAGACCGGCGGCACCGACAATGGCAACCAAAGAAGAGGTATTAAAGCCCAAATGGGAAATGGCGGCAATAATGGCAACAAAAAATGCAATGCCATAAACCATGCTGGCAATAAAGGAAATAACGGCATCGTCTACTTTGCGATGGGCCATTACTTTTGATACGGCCTTGGCAATCAGCTTGGCAACCAATTTACCCAAAACAATGATGAGGATGGCAACGACAAACTTGATTGCATAATCAATGAGTAGCGCTTGATTACCATTGAACCAGTTGATCAATGTCTCCATTTTTTTACCTCCGTACAAATTTGAACGGGAATTATAATCAATGGCAGGATTTATGTCACAAATTAATTGAATTTTAGAGGCTTGAAACTAAAAAAGGACCCAAAGGCCCTTTTTTAGTATTTTACGAAAACGTATTTTCTTAATGCGCTATTTGATCAGTGCATCCAGCTCGCCCTTGCTGTAGCGAATAAACATATTATCGAGAGAAATCGGCTTAATCTTGCTGGCATGACCGGCAGTATTGAAGGCTTCGTATCTCGCCTTGCAAATTTCATACATGGCGGCCGTTGATGCCTTAAGGAATTTTCGCGGATCAAACTCACTCGGGTTTTGGGCCAGGAAACGGCGCACGGCACCCGTTGAGGCCAAACGTAAATCCGTATCTATATTGACCTTGCGGACACCGTTTTTAATGCCTTCCTGGATTTGCTCAACCGGTACACCGTAGGTCTCCGGGATCTCACCGCCAAATTCATTGATAACCGCTAGCCATTCCTGAGGTACCGAGGAAGAACCATGCATGACCAGGTGAGTATTAGGGATACGGTTGTGAATGGCCTTGATGCGGTCAATGGCCAAGATATCACCCGTTGGAGGACGGGTAAACTTGTAGGCACCGTGAGAAGTACCACAGGCAATGGCCAAAGCATCGACTTGAGTTTTCTTAACAAAATCAGCAGCTTCTTCCGGATCTGTAAGCATTTGCTCGACAGTCAGTTTACCTTCGGCACCAATACCGTCTTCTTCACCTGCTTCACCCGTTTCCAGGGAACCAAGACAGCCGAGTTCACCTTCGACTGAAACGCCACAGGCATGAGCCATTTCAACGGTACGACGGGTAACATCAACATTGTATTCATAACTGGAAGGGGTTTTGCCATCATCCAGTAGCGATCCGTCCATCATGACGGAGGAAAAGCCTAATTGAATCGAACGTTGGCAAACACTTGGAGAAGTGCCGTGGTCTTGGTGCATAACAACAGGAATATGCGGGAATTCTTCCACGGCAGCCAGGATCAGATGACGCAGGAAAGGCGCACCCGCATAGGCTCTAGCTCCGGCAGAGCCCTGCAAAATCACCGGGCTGTCTGTGTCGTCAGCCGCTTGCATAATTGCTCGTACTTGTTCTAAGTTGTTGACGTTAAAAGCGGGGATCCCGTAATCAAATTCTGCTGCGTGATCAAGCATTTGACGCATGGAAACTAAAGCCATGGAGCTACTCCTAATAAGTATAAACTGGTGTTTAATTCAATAAAGCTAGTGTTATACCAATCTACATAATGATTTGATCTCTTAGCGAGAGTTTAACGGCTTATAGGCAAGGCAGTGATTTAAGGTAATGGTTTTTCCCTTATCTAAATCAGTAACGCTGTATATAAGCCGTTAAAATTCGCCCTTTGGGGACTCAGGTACAACATGATAGCTGCATAACATCTGCTTGATATAGAATGACTATATCTTTACAAATCTTATTTGCTCTAATGCTCTACCTGTAGTCCTAAGTGACTAAATCATTATGCAGATTGGTATTATTTGTTGCCAGAGTGAAAGCTTTCAGCTCGGGCGACGCGATTATAGCAGAAGGCAGGGCGCTCTGGCAGTGAAGATTATTAAAAATAGGATATTTAACGGAAAAGAAAACTATTTTCGTATTTTGTTCGAAACTTACCAAATAAAACCCGGCTGCTTTGGCCGGGTTATCGTTTTAGTTGTATCTTTTTACGGAAAATAACAACATGATTTTCATTACCATGCCGTTATTTCAATTGTGCTTAGGTTTTTGACGCCTCAAATATACTGTTAATGGCATCGTCCAGGGCCTGGCTAAATTCCTCATCCGATTGTTTCGCCGATAAGCCTTCGGTCAGGGCGCGTGAAAAGCTGGCGATCATGCCATTATTTTCGCTAACCTTTTGATTGGCATCGGCGCGGCAGTAACCTCCTGATAGAGCAACGACCTTTAAGACATTATCATGCTTAACACAATCCTGATAATAATTGGCAGCATTTGGCAGGGTCAGCTTTAACATCACTCTTTGACCTGAAGGTAGGGTATCAAGCTGCTTAAGCAGTTCGACTTTCAGGAGCTCTTCTGCAGCCGCTTTTTCCGGGCTGTTGATATCAATCTCAGGTTCAATAATAGGCACCAAACCCTTGGCCAGTATTTGCTTGCCGATATCGAATTGTTGTTTCACCACATCAGCTATGCCTTTGGCATTGGCCAGCTTGATTACTGAACGCATCTTGGTGCCAAAAACATCCTGAGCGACGGCCTTGTCTAACAAGCTGTCCAGATCTGGCATGGCCTTCATTAGTTGCACGCCATTAGCTTCTTCCGCCAGGCCCTTGTCTACTTTTAGAAAGGGCACCACCTGCTTTTCCTGCCATAAATAGCGGGCAGATGACTTGTCGGCTATGTTTCTGTCCAATGTGTTTTCAAATAGGATGGCGCCTAAAATCCGGTCGCCGTTAAATGCCTGATCAGTGATGATCCTGGTCCGCATCTGATGGACCAGGTCGAACATTTCGGCATCATTGCCATAGGCGGTCTCATCAATGCCATAGAGTTTCAGTGCTTTTGGCGTGCTGCCACCACTTTGATCCAGGGCGGCAATAAAACCGTCCTGAGTTTCTACCTTGCTTAGCATCTCAGCTAATACCGTTTTTCCATTTGCTTCAGGCATAAGTAACACTCCAGTTTGTTATTCTAGGCAAGCCTGTCAGTGACAGGCTTGCCTAATTTCATAAGGGTGAGTTTTTTTGTTATTCTAATTGCTATTATTTCGCTCTTTCTTCCAAAATGGCAACAGCCGGCAGCTTTTTACCTTCCAAAAACTCCAGGAAGGCACCACCTCCGGTTGAAATATAAGAAACCTTGTCGGCAATATTATATTTATCTACCGCTGCCAAGGTATCACCACCACCAGCAATAGAAAATGCTGAGCTGTTGGCAATGGCATTGGCAATGGTTTCTGTACCCTTACCAAACTGGTCAAATTCAAACACGCCCACCGGGCCGTTCCAGACTATAGTACCGGCACTTTCCAAGATTTTAGCCAGTGCGTTAGCCGAGTCAGGGCCAATATCAAAAATCATATCATCAGCGCTAACATCTGAGACGTTTTTCAGTGTTGCTGTGGCTGTTTCAGAGAACTCCTGACCAACCACGACATCTGTGGGCACAGGGATATCACCATTATTAGCTTGAGCTTCAGCAGTGAGGCGCTTGGCTTCATCCACCAGGTCAGCTTCGAACAGCGATTTACCGACATTATGGCCACTGGCGGCAATAAAAGTATTGGCAATGCCACCACCAACTACAAGTTGATCTACCACTTTAGCCAGTGAGTCCAAGACCGTTAACTTGGTTGATACCTTGGAGCCTCCGACGATGGCAACCAAAGGTCTGGCAGGGTTATCCAGTGCCTTGGAAAGAGCATCCAGCTCGCCAGCCAGCAATGGACCGGCACAGGCGGTTGGAGCATACTTGGCAACGCCATGGGTGCTGGCTTGTGCGCGATGCGCGGTGCCAAAGGCATCCATTACGAATACATCACAAAGAGCCGCCAGTTTTTTGGCTAGTGCTTCGTCATTCTTCTTTTCACCGACATTAAAGCGAATATTTTCAAAAATAACTAACTCGCCGGCATTAACCTCAACACCGTCAAGGTAATCGTTAACCAGGCGTACCGGATAATTTAAGGCGGCGGCGAGATAATCCACTACCGGCTGCAGGGAGAAATCGCTATTAAACTCACCTTCGGTCGGGCGGCCCAGGTGTGACATCACCATGACCTTGGCGCCGGCTTCCAGGGCGAGTTTCAAGGTCGGCAACGCCGCTTTTAAACGCGCATCAGAGGTGATTTTTCCATCTTTGACTGGAACATTTAAGTCTTCACGAATTAGTACCCGTTGATCGGCCAGTGCCAGATCGGTCATTTTAATGACAGACATTAGGTGTCTCCCTTTGTATTAGTGCTTAAATTAATAAATGCTTTTAAAACTAGTTAACAGTTAAATAAAAATAGCCCATATAGGGCTAAGTTTTTGATATTCGTCTTACATGACTTTTGCCATGGCACCCGCCGTGTCCAGCATGCGATTGGCAAAGCCCCACTCGTTGTCACACCAGATCAACATTTTCACCAGGCGCTTATGGCTGACCCTGGTCTGGTTACCGTCTACAATGCACGAATGCGGGTCATGATTAAAATCTATCGACACCAGGGGCTCTTCGGTATAACCCAAAATGCCGCTTAGGCCGTTGTTTCTCGCTTCCTGAATGGCATTGTTGATATCATTGATGCTGACATCTGTATTCAGGGTCAGGCTCAGGTCCATTGCGGTTACATTGACCGTTGGTACACGCACCGCAATGGCCTCGAAGCGGCCGGAAAATTGCGGCAGGATACGTTCAATGCCTTTTGCCAACTGGGTATCGACTGGAATGATGGACTGACTCGCCGCCCGGGTCCTGCGCAGGTCCTGGTGATAGGCGTCGATTACTTGCTGGTCATGCATGGAAGAATGTATGGTGGTCATGGTACCGCTCTCTATGCCAAAGGCATCCTCGATAACCTTGATTACCGGCACGACACAGTTAGTGGTGCATGAGCCATTCGAGACAATATCATGGCTCGGCAGTAGGCTGTCATGGTTGATACCAAAGATGATGGTGGCATCGAGATCTTGCGCACCCGGGTGAGAAAACAGGACTTTTTTCGCCCCTTGCTTTTGATGAAGCAAGCCATGCTGACGGCTACCGTATTTGCCCGTGCAGTCCAGTACGATGTCGACACCAAGAGCCTGCCAGGGCAGTTCTTCCATTTGGCTGATATGGGTGAGCTTTATATCCTTGCCGGCAATGCTAAGTGTTTGACCATTGAGTTCAACCGAAAAAGGAAAGCGACCGTGAGTGGTGTCATATTTCAACAGATGGGCAATGCCTTCTGGCTCGGCCAATTCATTGATCGCGACCAGGTTAAACTCATGGTTGCGTCCATTTTCGTAGAGTGCTCTCGCTATGCTTCTTCCGATGCGGCCAAAGCCGTTGATGGCGATATTTACCGACATAAATTCACTGATTTAATAATGAGGGGAAAACAATGAAAGCAGCGCCAACATTCATTCGCGCTACTTTCAGCGTCTATATTACTAGCTTAAGCTGTTGACCGTATTAACTACATTTTCAACGGTAAATCCAAAGTGTTCCATCAGTTTTCCGCCAGGTGCCGACTCTCCGAAGGTGGTCATGCCGACAACCTTGCCGCCAAAACCTACGTACTTATACCAGAAGTCGGTATGAGCCGCTTCAATGGCGACACGTTTGGTAACACTGCTAGGTAGGACGCTTTCTTTATATTCGTTGTCCTGAGCATCGAAGATATTGGTCGATGGCATGGAAACAACGCGTACCTTGTCACCCAGTTGCTCGGCGGCTGCAAGAGCAAGAGAAACTTCGGAGCCTGTTGCAATCAAGATAGCTTCTGGAATGCCGACACTGTCTTTTAATACGTAGGCACCCTTGGCGATGGCTTCAACTTGTTCGTCGTTACGGCCAACGGCCGGTAGACCCTGACGGCTAAATACCAGTGAAGTAGGTGCATCTTGGCGCTCTACCGCGTTTTTCCAGGCGACGGCAGACTCGGTCGCATCACATGGACGCCAGGTCACCATATTTGGCGTGGTACGCAGGTTAGTTAACTGCTCGATTGGCTGGTGAGTCGGGCCATCTTCACCCTGACCGATAGAGTCATGGGTATAAACAAAGATATTCTGGATACCCATCAAGGCCGACATGCGCACCGCGTTGCGGGCATATTCCATAAACATCATAAAGGTGGCGCCATAGTTGATAAAGCCGCCGTGCAGTGAAATACCGTTCATGATGCCGCTCATGCCAAATTCACGCACACCGTAGAAAATGTAGTTACCGGCCGGATCTGTCTCAATACCTTTAGAGCCGGACCATAGCGTCAGATTAGAACCTGCCAGATCGGCAGAGCCGCCCATTAATTCAGGCAATACCTTGCCATAGGCTTCGATGATGTTTTGTGACGCCTTACGTGAAGCGATATTTTCCCCTTTGGCTTGGCAGTCTTTGATAAGGGCAGTGGCCGCGGCTTCAAACTCGGCCGGTAATTCGCCCTTGATGACGCGGCGTTCGTATTCGGCAGCCAGTTCCGGGTGTGCAGCCTGATAGGCCGCAAATTTTTCGCGCCAGCTGCTTTGGTGTGCCTGGCCCGCTTCTTTTCCGTCCCACTCTGCGTAAACATCGGCAGGTACTTCAAATGGGGCATGCGGCCAGTTCAAAAATTCTCGTGCCGCAGCAATTTCATCATCACCTAAAGGGGCTCCGTGACAGTCGTGGCTGCCGGACTTGTTCGGTGAACCGTAACCGATAACGGTTTTGCAGCAAATCATGGTTGGCTTGTCGGTGACAGACTGCGCTTCCTTGATGGCGGCAGCGATGGCGGCAGAATCATGCCCGTCAACATCGGCAATGACGTGCCAGCCGTAGGAAGCAAAGCGGGCAGGGGTGTCATCGGTAAACCAGCCCTCAACATGGCCGTCGATGGAAATACCATTGTCGTCCCAGAATGCGATTAACTTGCCAAGGCCTAAGGTGCCGGCAAGGGAGCAGGCTTCGTGTGAAATGCCTTCCATCAAACAACCGTCACCCAGGAAGCAGTAGGTGAAGTGATCAACAATGTCGTGGCCTGCGCGGTTAAATTGTGCCGCCAGGGTTTTTTCTGCAATCGCCATACCTACCGCATTGGAAATCCCCGCGCCCAGTGGGCCGGTTGTGGTTTCAACGCCAGGTGTGTAGCCGTATTCCGGATGGCCGGGAGTTTTTGAATGCAACTGACGGAAGTTTTTCAACTCGTCCATTGGCAGGTCATAACCCGTTAAATGAAGCAAAGAGTAGATCAACATGGAGCCATGGCCGTTTGATAGTACGAAACGGTCACGGTCAACCCATTTGGGATCGGCAGGGTTATGTTTTAGAAAATCACGCCATAAAACTTCGGCGATGTCTGCCATTCCTAACGGGGCACCAGGGTGTCCTGATTTCGCTTTTTGCACGGCATCCATGCTTAAAACTCGTATTGCATTGGCCAATTCTTGACGCGACGGCATAATTGCTCCAGATAAAATTAATTTGAGAGGATAAAAACTGGGCGTATTTTCGCAAAGACTGGCCCCTGACTGCAAATTTTATTCGGCTATTTGTTATATTTTTTTGTGTTTTTTCGCTCTGGTTAGTTCATGCTCTTATTTACCGGACGCTTCGTATTAGCTGGTAATAAAAACAGCACTTTTAAGGCGAAAAATAGCCAAGTGGATAAATATTTAAAATTATAGGCTAATAATGTTAAATAATTGATATAAATCGTTGAATTAAGAGTTTTAATGCTTTAACTTAATCGGGTTGTATTCAGGATACAAAAAATAAAAATGTTAATTACCTGACGAGCGGGATAAAGAATGAACAGGTCGTCTTCAAGGGGAATTAAACTGACAACGGTGATATTTGCGGTATTTATATTGGCGGTGTCAGCGGTATTGAGCAACTCCTCAATAGCGGATGACATGGACGTGACAATAGAAGAATCGAACAATTAAATTGTGCAAACCTTTTAAAGCCTTGCTTTTATAGCAAGGCTTTTTTATTACCTAAGCTTTATTTAGCGTATTTTTATCAAGCCAAGTGTCAAGCCAAAACAGGCTAATTGGCGAATTTATATAATTAACCCAAGACTATTGCCGCGAAAAAATGGATAATCCTGCCATTGAGAACAATTCAGCAATTGGAAGCCGTCACTAGCCTCAATGATAGCAAGCTAGCAGGCTCCGGTTGCAGTAAAATACGCTGGACACTATCCAATGGAAATCAAAGTTAACTTTTTAGAAAACCTGAAAGTTGAGGCCAAGTTCGATGACTTTACCGTTATCGCCGATCAACCTATTCGCTACAAGGGGGACGGCTCGGCGCCAAGCCCTTTTGATTATTTTCTGGCATCATCAGCCCTATGTGCGGCCTACTTTGTTCGGGTTTACTGCCTGTCACGCAATATTCCCACCGAAAATATCCGCTTGTCTCAAAATAACATTGTTGATCCCGAAAACCGCTATAACCAGATTTTTCAGATCCAGGTGGAGTTACCGGAAAGCATTTCGGATAAAGATCGCCAGGGGATCCTGAGGTCGATAGACCGTTGTACGGTGAAAAAAGTGGTGCAAACCGGTCCGGAATTTAAGGTGGAAGCGGTGGAAAGCCTGGAAGAGGATGCCCAGGCCATGCTAATGGGGCAACCAGACTCAGATGCCCACACCTATATTTTAGGCAAAGACTTGCCGTTAGAAGAAACCATACAGAATATGACGGGTATCCTGGCCGAGCTGGGCATGAAGATAGAGATTGCCTCCTGGCGCAATATAGTGCCGCATGTCTGGTCACTGCATATAAGGGATGCGGCCTCGCCGATGTGCTTTACCAATGGTAAGGGGGCGACAAAAGAGAGTGCACTTTGCTCCGCTCTTGGCGAGTTTATCGAACGGCTTAACTGTAACTTCTTCTATAACGATCAGTTTTTTGGTGAAGAGATTGCCAATAGTGAATTTGTCCATTACCCCAATGAAAAGTGGTTTAAGCCGGGAGCAAATGATGAATTGCCAGAAGGAATTCTGGATGACTATTGCCTGGATATTTACAATCCGGATGGTGAACTATGCGGTTCCAACCTGATTGATACTAACTCGGGCAATATCGAGCGTGGTATCTGCGCAATTCCCTATGTCCGTCAGTCCGATGGTGAAACCGTTTATTTCCCTTCTAACCTGATAGAAAACCTGTTTTTAAGTAACGGCATGAGCGCTGGTAATAACCAGCCTGAAGCCCAGGTGCAGGCGCTGTCTGAGATCTTTGAGCGTGCGGTGAAAAGGCAGATCATAGAACAGGAAATCGTCCTGCCGGATGTGCCGAAACAGGTACTTCAAAAGTATCCTGATATAGTGGAAGGCATCAATGCCCTTGAAGATCAGGGGTTCCCGGTCGTCGTAAAAGATGCCTCTCTCGGCGGTCAATTTCCCGTGATGTGTGTCACCTTGATGAACCTTAGAACTGGCGGGGTCTTTGCCTCATTTGGGGCCCACCCTAGCTTTGAGGTGGCGTTGGAGCGCAGCTTAACCGAACTATTACAGGGCCGCAGCTTTGAAGGACTTAACGATGTACCGCCACCTACCTTTAACAGCATGGCGGTGTCAGAGCCGGAAAATTTTGTCGAGCACTTTATCGACTCCACCGGTGTGATCTCCTGGCGCTTCTTCAGTGCCAGGCATGACTATGAATTCTGCGAATGGGACTTCTCAGGCACTAACCCGGAAGAAGATGCCTGTTTGCTGGAGATATTGAAGGGAATGGGCAAGGAAGTCTATATTGCCGAGTTTAACGAACTGGGCGCGGCTGCCTGCCGTATCCTGGTGCCGGATTACTCGGAAGTCTATCCGGTGGAAGATCTTATTTGGGACAACACCAATAAGGCATTGGACTATCGTGAGGATATCCTGAATATTCATTCTCTGGATGAAGACGCCCTGGGTAGCCTGGTGGAGCGTTTGGAGGAAAGCCAGCTTGATAACTATATCGATATCCGCACCCTGATAGGCATAGAGTTTGACGAGAATACAGTGTGGGGACAGTTAACCATACTTGAGCTGAAAATCCTTATCTACCTCGCTCTGGAGCAGCTTGATGAAGCGATTGAGCTGGTTGGAGAGTTCTTACAGTACAATGATAATACCGTAGAACGTAGATTATTTTACCAGGCGGTGCATGCGGTACTTGAAGTCACGCTAGATGAAGAGCTTGAGCTTGACGATTTTATCCATAACTTTAATCGCATGTTCGGTCAGAAAAACATGGAAAATGTGGCTGGCTCGGTAACAGGTGACGTGAAGTTTTACGGCTTAACGCCAACCAGCATGAAGCTGGAAGGGTTGGACAAACATTTAAGGCTCATTGAAAGCTATAAAAAGCTGCATAAGGCCCGCGCGAAAAAGGCGGTCAGCTAAAAGTCAAAATAGAGAGAGTTGAATAACTTAAAAAGCCTTGCTAAATAGTAAGGCTTTTTTATTGGTGCAATTGGTTTAGCCAAGCTTTCTTTTAGGATTTCAACGTGGGCTAAACCTTTATTTAGTCATCAAAAAGCAAAAACTGAGCTGGCTAAATTCTATCGGCGCTCAGTAAATATTAACTATTGGGGGAACAGGGTTCTTTAACCATGGCTGTTTCATTTTAGTAAAAAGCTAGGCAGACTAAAAAGAAATTATCTTGAATATGTTCTTTGTTTATATGTATCTATATGCTGCTGACTAGTATTTTGGAAACACGTGAATGTATGGCGACCCCGGCAGGAGTCGAACCTGCGACCTATCCCTTAGGAGGGGATTGCTCTATCCAGCTGAGCTACGGGGCCAAATACTTGAGCGAAAATCTTATCAAAAATAATCAAACAGTAAAGGCGTTATTAGCGATTTAGTGAAGATTGGCAGTTAAATGCTGAAAACTTAAGCAATACAGATGTTTTCAGTACTTTATTCATAGTTCTTATTACAGCCTAGGTTGTTTAATAGCGCACCGCCAGATCGCCTAACTGGATATTGCCCAGGATATGTTCGTCTGTGGTAGTGGCCCTGGCACTTTGCTGAGAGACCTGAGTCACCTTGACCTTATAGGGGCTGATATTAAATCCGGCATAGCTCTTACCATCCTGGTCAATAAAGTTATGGGAGTGGAGCAGGGAAAACTCATCGCCCTCCTGCACGCCATGACGCCTGCCCAGGTTTATGGTAATGGAGTTTCCTGCTACTTGCACTATGCGACCACGGGTGGGCTGGCACATCATGTTTTCATCGATATCCATGGTGATATCATCGAGTGTCTGGTTGATAACCTGGCCATACTCACTGTTCCAGAAGGTATCACTGTTTAGGTCGACCTGGGCGCGCTTGGTAAAGGTCCAGGGGGCCGAGTTTTGGTATTCTTCATTGAATACCAGCTCGCCATTGGTTCCATTGTAGATATAAAGGGCGATATTAAAGTAGCGATCAAAGATGTCTTCCTGCCAGAACTGCCAGCTGTTGTTAACTTCTCGGGCAAAGGAAATGTCGGAAATTTCCGAATACATAACATATTGGGTATCGGTGAGATCCGATAGGCTCATGGTCAGGCTTTTTATTCCTTCAGCATTTAGGCTTTCATTTAATCGGGAAAACTCTGTTTTGCTTTTCAGTACCAATTTAGTGTCTAGATAGCGGCCTTCGTTGTTAAGCTTGGCGGCAAGCTTTTGCATCATCACCTTGTCAATGGCATAAATGCCACCTATGTTGGCCTGTTCACGATTCAATAAATTGCTGCGGGTCAAGAGCAGGGTTTTTCGATAGTCGGAAGAAAAGCATTGCTTCTCCCGTGGAAAAATATCGGCCCGGATTGTAATGGTGACTATATCGTCGGCATAGTTTTCGCTGACCAGCTCCAGAGAATTGACACTGCCGCTGGCACGAACGCTGATTTCATCCTGGGTGATGAGGCCATTAACGACTTGCTGGACGCTTGATACCGAGGCTCCTGCTACCAATAGTGCCTTTTTTAGCGCATTTTCCATTGCTCGGGTTTTTGCTCGAGTGGTATCCCCGTTCTTAATAACGGCTTGGCCCTGAGCTTCATACCATTGGCCAAAGCTGGAAAAGCTGGTAGTGAAGATAACTAGTATAATAAGGCTAATACGCATATTGTTTTCCACTTCAAACTTGGTTTGGTTTCTGCATTCTGCTATTGGTCGACTAGAGCATATGCAGGTTTTATGCCTATTTAATTAATCTGACTATGTTGGCGTAGAATATGCTTAAGAAACACCAATAGAATTATTTGCAGTTGAGGGGAGCTCAATGAAAAAGTGGCTGATACCGTTAATAATACCCGCGTTAGCGTCCTGTTCATTAGTTCAGGAAAAAGATAGTTTTTACCAGATATCTCAGAGAGATAAAGGTGAAATTGACAGTTTTGACTTGCCCAAGCATGCAATAAACGATGTGGTAAAGGGCCTGGCTTATCAGATGCTGGAAAGCAGCTCGTTTGTTAATCCCAAGACGCCGGTTGCTGTCGCCTCATTTGTTCACTTAAAAGATATAGAGTCAACTAATTGGCTGGGTAACCAACTTGCCGAAAGCTTTATTCATGAGCTGCAGCGCCATGGCTTGGTGGTCGTTGACTTTAAAACCACAGGCCATATTCGGGTCACGCCGGAAGGAGACTATGTATTTAGCCGAGACTGGAAAGAGTTACCTGAACGTCAGATAATTGACTATGTTGTTGCCGGTACCATGATAGAGCAGGAAGAGGGCATTATGGTTAATGCTCGTATGATAGGCATGCAGTCTCATGTGGTAGTGGCTACCGCGCAATCTTATATCCCTAATTGGGTATTGGGTGATGAATTGTCACGCAGCGAAAATGTCAAGATCAAAGATGGCATGATCATACGTGATAGCACAGCGCTACTTGAAGATGCCCGTGCCGTAGAGATTCAGAACTAATGGGTATTGCTATGAAAAAGTTATCGTTAAAGGCAATCGGGCTTTCTACATGCATATTGTTAGGTGTCGGTTGCAGCTCAATTTATGACAAGCATGTCCAGTGGCAAACGGTTGAACCTAAATCATTTCCTGTTTTACATGCCATAGGTCAGGCGCCTATCAGCTTGCAAAAGTCCGAACATCAAACTCAAAAGGTGTTGATGGCAATCAATGCCTCAAAACTTGCCGCCTATTCTGAATTGGCTGAACAGGTGTATGGCCAGCAAATCGATGGCAGAACTTCAATGGCCAACCTGGTGGTTGAAAACCAAAAATTAAGGGCGTCTGTGCAGGGCATTATTCGTGGTGCCAAGGTGGTAAAAAGCTATCCGGTTGGCGATACCTATACCACCGAACTTAGTCTGGATTTTAAGGATGTTTATGATATTTACCTGGCAACGGTGCGAGATAAGGAAATTAAAGAGGTTCAATATTATTAACCTGCAGCACTTTTCATATGACCAAGTAAAAAGCCTGCAAATGCAGGCTTTTTCAGATTTGGATTATTGTTTAGCATTAGGCCTTGATGCCCAGGCTGCTAACGCCACCACTTTTTTTGCCTTTGTTGTCGTAGGTAAGTGATGACTTACTATGGTTGTCAAGCAGGGTATTTTTCATGCGCTCTACGGCCATTTGAGACTGAGTGATGATCTGACCGTTAACTTGATTTTGTTCTTTGCAGCGAGCCAGTATATGTTCGATTTCATTTAGTTCTCGCTGGCAAAGGCCTGCGGATTTATCCTGAAGGAATTGCTGGTTTTGCTGGATTTGCTCGTCAAACGACTGAATTGCCATCAACAAGTCATTTTTTTGGGCGGTGATTTCGCTTAAGGCATTCGGGTCCTGGTGCTGTAAAATCTCTTTCTCTTTTGCCAGCAACTGCTCCAGTGCCAGCAGGTTAGTGATTTGCTGTGTGAGCAACTGCTGTGAACTTGATTGAGTTGTCATTTACAGCCCAGTCCTTCTTAATCTATTTTAAACTCAAAACTGGCAATGTTTGCCGCCAGTTTCTCGGCATCAATTTTATATTCACCCGAGGTTATGGCTTTTTTCAGTTGCTCAATCTTCTTTTGATCAACTGCTGGCGCGTCGCCTGCTTTCTTTTGCAGTTCACTTAACTGTTTTGCTTGTGGCGTAATAGAAACTGAATCTTGGCGCACCGTCTTAGCTTGTTCAACATTCACTGATGTTTGAGTAGCTTGTTGCTTCACCTGTGCCTGTTGTTCTACTTTGTTTTTAACCTGGTTGTTATTACCCAAGTTATTGATGTTAATAGCCATAATTTATTCCTGCGACAACTGAAAATACTTCTCTATCCTGTTATCGGCAAAACTTCTGATTCCTTAAGTATAATTTACAAATTAATTACCACTTTATTTAGCGACTCAACCCTGGCCATTATGGTCTTACCCGAGCGCCTATTCTTTATATTAATTTGCTCGCCTAAACTGCCATCTCTCAGGGCAATACCGGCGGTTTTAATCGTTAAGTTATCCGACTTGGCTACAATAGTAACGCTTTCCCCTTTGCAAACCAAGCAAATGTTGCGGCGTGATATTTGAGCACCGCTAGAAATTTTTCGCTTAGCTCTTGCGCCTGAAACAAGAGATATCTGGTCCATGACTTCGCCACGAATTTTACGTTGATCACGGTATTCTATGGTGAGATTTGAGTTGTCTAAAACCGTGCCTTTACTTATTCCGGTACTGGCCACCAGAACGGGCAAAAGGGTTCTAATTTTAACCGCTAAATACAGTTGCCATGGTGTTGAATCTTCACAACTTATTTTAACATTTACGTTTCTACCAGAGCGATTTTCAGGTATATTTGCCTGTAAGGGAGAAAGGCAGGGTTTGATATTGATTCTGGGATCAATACTCGATACCGTAATTTCTACTTTTCCTTCGGGTGGCAATGTGATGTTTTCTTCTACAAACGATTTTGCAAAGCTTTCAATATAGGCACGATCTAAGGTCGTGCCATAAGTTATTGATGGAAACACTGCTGATATCAATAAAACTTGTAGAAAATACTTTATATAATTCATAAATTTTGTGATCTATTTGTAGGGAAATAAAAATACTCGTCTATGCTTAATTTAGGACGGGTACGTTTGCACTTAGTGTCAAGTTTCGGGCACTTAGGACATTTAATATAATGTACCTTCAAAAAGTGTGCCTTTATTTGCGATTGTTTGCGTAAATTTTAATGAGGTTTGTATGGCAGGAATTTTAGATTCGGTAAACCAACGTACCCAGTTGGTTGGACAGAATAGACTCGAGTTATTGTTGTTTAAACTCGTCGGCAGACAGCGTTTTGGTATAAACGTTTTTAAAGTTCGAGAAGTATTGCAGTGTCCTCGTTTAACCTCCTTGCCAAAGCAGGATAAATATATCAAGGGTGTCGCTCATATTCGCGGTCAGACCATTTCAATTATTGATCTTAGCAAGGCGACCGGCGGACCCGAGATCCAGCAAACAGATGATTCCTTTATTATTATTGCCGAGTATAACCGGGCAGTACAGGGCTTTTTGGTCTCTGGCGTTGAGCGTATTGTGACCCTGAGCTGGAAAGACATTATGCCGCCGCCTGAAGGTGCCGGTAAATCCAGTTATTTGACCGCGGTCACTGAAATAGATAACGAAATGGTATCTATTTTGGATGTTGAGAAAATCCTCAATGAAATTAACCCTGTTTCTACAGAGCTGAGTGAAGAGGTTGCCGATGCTTCTGTTGGTGAAACTCTGGGTGAACGCATGATCATGATAGCCGATGATTCGACGGTTGCCAGAAATCAGGTAAAAAGGGCGTTGGAGCCTTTAGGCTTGAAAATGTTGCTGGCAAAAAATGGTCAGGATGCCCTGGATCAATTAAAAGAAATAGATGCTACCTGTGAAAATGGTATTAGTGAGAAATTGGCCTTGCTAATATCTGATATTGAAATGCCGGAAATGGATGGTTATACCCTTACCGCTGAAATTAAAAATGATGATCGCATGAAGTCCATGCCGGTCATTTTACATACTTCACTGAGTGGGGTCTTTAATAATGCCATGGTTGAAAAAGTGGGGGCGGAAGACTTTATCCCTAAATTTCATCCGGATGAGTTAGCAACAGCAGTAAAAAAATGGTTGAAAGAGTAATAGGTAAAGCTGAGCTTATGATTAGAAGACAGCAGGCGGGTGAAGCATAGTGTCACCTAGAACACTGGATGATAAGAGTTATCATCAGTTTAGAACATTTCTGGAACAACAATGCGGAATCGTACTAGGGGAAAATAAGCAGTACTTAGTGAAAAGTCGCTTGGCCCCCCTGATGGCGAAATTTGATATCGCCTCGCTTGATGAGCTGCTAACCAAAACACTAAGCCCCATGGAGCGGCAATTACGTGCCGCCGTCATAGATGCCATGACCACCAATGAAACCCTGTGGTTTCGCGATGAGTACCCGTTTGAGTTATTAAAAAAACGCCTGTTGCCCGAATTTGCCGGTCGTTCGACGCCAATAAAAATCTGGTCCGCGGCCAGCTCTTCCGGACAGGAACCCTACTCAATTGCCATGACAGTGCAAGAGTATATTCAGTCTAACCCCGGAGCATTTAGGGGCGGTGTTCAAATTATTGGCACTGATATTTCCAATACCATGCTCGAGCATTGCAAATATGCCCACTATGATGGTTTGGCGTTGTCACGCGGCTTATCCATGGAAAGAAAGCGTCAGTTTTTTGAACCTGGCGATAACGGCATGTCAAAAGTAAAAGACAATATCAAGCGCATGGTCAGCTTCCGTCAGTTGAATCTACTGAACAGCTATAGCCTGATGGGCCGCTTCGATATTGTTTTTTGCCGCAATGTCCTGATTTATTTTGCCCCTGAAATAAAAGCCAAGATTATTTCTCAAATTCACGGGGCTCTGAATAAGGACTGTTATTTGTTTTTGGGCGCTTCCGAGTCTTTATCCGGTTTAAATCAAAGCTTTAATATGCTCAGGTGTAATCCTGGCATTATCTACCAAAAGCAGTCATAGCCTCTTTTTGTCATTCAAATGGTCCAATTTTGGTAAGAAAGATAGCCAAAATTGGACGTCTTTTTATAGCAAGTCATTTAATAAAACAGCCTTTTACTCGAACCAAGCGTCGCTAGACTAATTTTTTTGGCATAGATATTGAATAATTATCTCCATAGATTTGGAGGCAAGAATATGGCTATTAGTTTAGATAAAGCATTTGGCTTACATGCCCAGGGCATGTTGCTGCGGGCAAAACGTGCCGAAGTCATCGCCGGCAATATTGCCAATGCAGACACGCCAGGATTCAAAGCAAAGGGCATGGACTTTCAGCAAGCCTTGGCTCAGGCCTCGCAAAAACAGCAAACCAATATGACCCGTACCAATGAAAAACATTTTGATGTTCGTATGGAGCTCAACAATAACATTGACTACCGCGTGCCGGATCAACCCGATACTGGTGATGGTAATACCGTCGATGTACAAGTGGAACGAAACTTGTATCTAGAAAACTCATTAGAGTATCAAGCGAGTGTTCAATTCCTAAACGGCAAAATTAAGGGGTTGAAAAAAGCAATCTCAGGAGGGCAGTAATAATGAGCTTGTTTAATGTCTTTAACATTACCGGTAGTGGCATGAGCGCCCAGTCGATGCGCCTCAATACCACGGCAAGTAATATTGCCAATGCCGATAGTGTTAGCAGTAGCATAGATGAAACTTACCGGGCCAGGCATCCAGTTTTTGCCGCCGAGATGCAAAAAGCTGCCGCCGGCCAGCAAGACTCGGTTGGCGTCAAGGTTTTAGGGATTGTCGAGAGTGATAAGCCGCTCAATGTCGAGTATGCGCCTGAGCATCCCATGGCAGATAAGGACGGCTATATCTACAAGCCCAATGTCAATGTGATTGAAGAGATGACCAATATGATCTCGGCTTCCCGTTCGTACCAAACCAATGTTCAGTTGGCAGAGTCCGCAAAAAACATGCTGAATAAAACCCTTACCCTAGGCCAGCGTTAATAGTGCCAGATGCTAGATAAAAGGAGCGTAATATGGATTCAGTAACTGGCGGCAGCCCTTTAGATGCCATGCGTTGGCAGAAAGAGGACTACAAGGTTGCCGAAGAAAACAATGGCATGCTAACCCAGGAAGACTTTTTTGCCTTGCTAACCCAGGAATTGTCTCAGCAGGATCCGACCAAGCCGGTGGATAACAACGAAATGATTTCCCAGATGACGGCATTTTCCACCACGGATGGTGTGCAGGAGCTTAATGATCAGTTCAGCAAGTTTTCCGCATCCATGACCTCGAGCCAGGCACTACAGGCGTCTTCATTAGTTGGTAGAAGTGTATTGGTTGATGAAAATGTATTCGGTATGTCAACCGGCGAAGAGATTAAGGGCAAGCTTAAAACCGATGAAGCGGCAAGCAATGTCTTTATCTATGTGGAAAATACCGCCGGGGAAATTGTCCAGACGGTGCCGGTCGGTGATGTTGCCGCGGGCGAATTTACCTTTAGCTGGAATGGACAAAAATCTGACGGCAGTCCGGCCCCTGAAGGCGCATACAGATTCAGGATTGCCGGTTTGGTTGATGGTCAGGCATCGGAATTGCAGGCCATGACCTATAGAAAGGTAGACAGTGTCACACTGGCAGGTGCGGGTGGCAATATAGTATTAAACCTTAATGGTGGCAGCTCAATGGCGTTATCCGACGTTGTTGAAGTATCCGAAGGTTAATTTGAACAGTTTTTATATGAGGTGCAATTATGTCATTTAATATAGCATTGAGCGGGTTAAACGCTGCTCAGAAAGACCTGGACGTGACGTCAAACAACATAGCCAATGTTAATACCATAGGCTTTAAGGAATCTCGTGCCGAATTTGTCGATGTTTATGCGGCATCCCTATTGGCTTCCGGTAAAACCAAGGTCGGTGACGGCGTGTTAACCGCAGATGTTGCCCAGCAGTTTTCCCAGGGCAGTATCCAGTTTACCAACAATGCCCTGGATTTGGCGATCACCGGCAACGGCTTTTTCGCCACTGTGCCCAGTATAGACAGCCTGGAAACTTCCTATACCCGGGCCGGCCAGTTTAAGCTAAGCGATGAGAACTTTGTCGTGAATTCGGCGGGTGAGCACTTACTGGGCTTTCCGGTCAATGCCGATGGCTCCTCGGCCTCGGTCAGCCTAAGTACCGCCAAACCGATCCGTATTCCCACAGCATCGGGTGCGCCGCAAAAGACCTCCGAAGTGGATGTCCGTATGAACCTGCCGGCGGGCGATGCCTATATTACCGGGGCTCCGGGTAATTTTGATCACAATGACCCCTTAACTTATAACCATTCCACCTCTGTGACCATCTTTGACTCATTGGGTGATAGCCATATTATGACCTATTACTTTGTTAAGGATGATCCGGCAGTAAATGCCAATTCCTGGATGATGTTTGCTGCCGTAGATGGAACTCCAATCAGCATGGTAGATCCTGCCTCAGATAACCCAACTGCTAACCCTACGGGCGGTACAGTGTCTGGTCCGCTATCGCCTGGTGGTGTTGTAGGTGCTAGGCTGAATTTTAGTACATCCGGTGACTTTACTGGCCAAGTGCCCATGCCTGCTGATGGGGGTATTATAACAGTTCCTTTGGGAGCGACTATTTTGTCAAATGGAGCAGACCCGACACAAACAGTACAAATAGATTTTAACCTGGATACGGCAACACCAAACCCGAATGAACCGACCCAGTTTGCCTCCAATTTTGAGGTGACGGCACTGGAGCAAAATGGACTGGCGGTCGGCCGTTTGACCGGCATAGATATAGGTACAGATGGCCTGGTGCGGGCCACCTATAGTAATGGTACTTCTTCGCCGCTTTCCCGTATCGCCCTGGTCAATTTTGCCAATGAACAGGGCCTGACCCAGATCGGCAATACCGGCTGGAAGGAGAGCATCGCCTCGGGCGAGGCACTGGCCGGTGAGGCTGGCTCCGGTACTTTCGGCACCATTAACTCCTCTGCACTGGAGCAGGCCAATGTCAACCTGACTACCGAGTTGATTGACCTGATATCGGCACAAAGGAACTTCCAGGCCAACTCAAGGGCACTGGAAGTGGATAACCAGCTGAACCAGACCATACTGCAAATCAGATAATTTTTATCTGAATTAGTTTAAAAGCACTTTAAGTTTCTTTCTTAAGGTGCTTTTTATTTTTCAGCCTTACCTTTTTAAAACGGGCATATTCATGCCTGAAAACATTTCCAACCCCGCTTTTTCTCTTTACCTCAATTCAAACTTGCTTTTGGCATTTTTATTGCATTTCTAAGTTTAAGATTTATTTTTCGAGATTCATTATGGATAAGATGCTCTATATCGCCATGAGCGGCGCCAAGCAAAACATGCGTGCCTTATCAGTGAATGCCAATAACCTGGCAAACGCCAAAACCACGGGCTTTAAGGCCGACCTGGCCCAGGCCCGTTCCATGCAGGCCTTTGGTGAAGGCCTGCCGACCCGGGTCTTTGCCATGACGGAAAGATCCAGCCAAAATTTTGACAGCGGCGCCCTGTTAACCACGGGCCGTGATCTGGACATTGCCATCGAAGGCGAAGGCTGGTTCGCCGTGCAGGCGAAAGACGGCAGCGAAGCCTATACCCGGGATGGCCATTTGAAACTTACCGAGCAAGGCACTTTGGAAACCAGTGATGGTGAAATCGTCTTGGGCGATGTTGGCCCATTAACCTTACCTTTGCCGGTGAGAAACATCCAGATAGATCGCAACGGTACCATAATGGTTCAGCCCGAGGGGGCGCCCAGTTCGGTACAGGAAGAAATTGGCCGTATCAAGCTGGTTAATCCCGATGTGCGGCAAATGGTTAAGGGCAATGATGGCCTGTTTCGTCGTAAAGATGGCTTGAATGAAGATGCCGATATTAACGTTAAGGTACTTAGTGGTGTACTCGAGTCCAGTAACGTCAATACCATCGGCGAAATGACAGATATGATTGCATTGCAACGCCAGTTTGAAATGCAGTTGAAATTAATGAAAACCGCGGAAGAAATTGATGCCAGTTCTTCTTCACTATTGCGTGCTTTCTAGACTAGCTAACTTTTACGAGGTGATTTATGAACCCAGCATTATGGATCAGTAAAACAGGATTGGACGCGCAGACCAAGGATATTGCAGTTATTTCCAATAACCTGGCCAACGCCAGTACGGTGGGCTTTAAAAAGAGCCGGGCAGTATTTGAAGACCTGCTTTATCAAACCATTAACCAGCCTGGTGGCCGCTCGGCACAAGATACGGAAATGCCTTCCGGCTTGATGTTAGGTGCCGGTACCAAGGTTGTCGCCACCCAGAAAATTCATAGCCAGGGCGATATGCTGACCACGGACAATGCCTTGGATCTGATGATCCAGGGTGAAGGCTTCTTCGAAATCCAGTTGCCCGATGGCACTTCTGCCTATAGCCGAAATGGCCAGTTCACCATGGATGAAGAGGGCAACATTGTCACCCCAGGAGCCGGTTATTTGCTGCAACCGCAAATAACCATTCCACAAGATGCCCAGGAAATCATTGTTTCTCAGGACGGTGAAGTGTCGGTGCGCCTGCAAGGCCAGGCCGACAATGCCGTGGTTGGCCAGATCAATACGGTGAACTTTGTTAACCCGACGGGCCTGGAGCCGGTCGGGCAAAATCTTTATGTGGAGACGGCGGTTAGTGGCGCGCCACAGGAAGGGGTTCCCAGCCTGGAAGGCTTTGGCATGCTGGTGCAGGGGGCGCTTGAAACCTCAAATGTTAATACCACGGAAGAACTGGTCAACCTGATCGAGAGTCAGCGGGTGTATGAAATGAACTCAAAGGTCATTTCCGCCGTTGATCAAATGCTTAGTTACATTAACCAGCAATTATAGTGGTTAAGGAGTCCGTGATGAAATATTCATTGATTATCGCAATTATACTGGCTGTCACAGGTTGTGCCAGTATCGAACAGGCAAAAGTCTTGCCCAATGATCCCGAGTTTGCGCCAATCTTGCCGGAAATGGAAGAAGACCCTATTGTACCGACAGGCTCACTGTTTAAACCTAACTATGTCAACAATATCTATTCGGACTCCAAGGCGCACAGGGTTGGCGATATTATTTCCGTGATCTTGAGTGAAAGCACTCAGGCGCAGAAAAATGCCAAAACAGAACTGAAAAAGGAAAACAGCGCCAAGCTGGATCCCATTGTCGGGCTAGGCGGTACCAATGTAACCTTTAAGGATGATTCAATTCAATTTGGCCTGAATCAGAACTCAAACTTTAAGGGAGACTCTAAAACAAACCAGGGCAACAGTCTAAGCGGCAATATTTCCGTGCATGTCCTGAAGGTCCTGCCCAATGGCAACCTGATGATCCGGGGTGAGAAGTGGATGACGCTAAACAATGGCGACGAATATATCCGCTTAACCGGCATTATTCGCTCAAAAGATATCAGCTCCAGCAATACCATAGTGTCCAGCAAGGTCGCCAATGCCCGCATTCAATACGCTGGCACGGGAACTTTTGCCGATGTGCAGGAACAGGGCTGGTTATCCAAATTTTTCAACAGCACATGGTGGCCTTTATAGGGCTTAGGGTTGGGATTTGAAATGAAAGCAGTAATTCAATCTATTATCTATACCAGTTTAATAGCTGTGCTTTTGACTGTGTCGCCGGTTTATGGCCAACGCATTAAGGATCTGGCTGACGTTGCCGGGGTGCGTTCCAACCAGCTGGTGGGTTATGGCCTGGTGGTCGGTTTGCCGGGCACGGGTGAGCAAAGCCCCTTTACCGAGCAAAGCTTTAAAACCATGTTAAGCAACTTCGGTATTACCATGCCGGCCAACCTGAAACCCAAAATCAAGAATGTTGCCGCCGTTGCCGTTCATGCCGAACTACCGGCTTTTACCAAGGCGGGGCAGACAATTGACGTTACCGTCTCTTCCATGGGCAGCGCGGCCAGTTTACGTGGTGGTACCCTGTTGCAAACCATTTTGATGGGGATCGATGGCAATGCCTATGCGGTTGCCCAGGGAAGCCTGGTGGTCAGTGGTCTAGGGGCAGAAGGTTTGGATGGCTCCAAGATTTTGGTCAATACGCCTACCGTGGGGCGCATTGCCAATGGTGCCATTGTTGAAAGAGAGGTTAAGTCGCCTTTTACCTCGGGTGACTATATTACCTTTAACTTGCATAGGGCTGACTTTACCACGGCTAAACTCTTATCTGACAGCATTAATAATTTTATTGCCGGCTCCGCCAAGGCTATTGATGCCGCATCGGTAAGGGTGACCGCCCCCCGTGATGCCGCCGATCGCGTCAGCTTTCTGGCAACCCTGGAAAACCTGGAGTTTGAACCCGATGCGCCTTCGGCAAAAATCATAGTAAATTCACGTACAGGCACCATAGTCATAGGATCCGATGTGCGCCTGCTGCCGGCTGGCATCACCCATGGTGGTATTACGGTTACCATCAATGAAGTGCAGGATGTTTCCCAGCCGGATGCCTTTGCCGATGGCGAGACAGTGGTTACTAACCAGTCAACCATTGAAGTATCACAATCTGATTCCCGGATGTTTGTTTTTAGACCCGGAGTGACACTGGATACCCTGGTGCGAGCCATCAATGAAGTGGGGGCAGGACCAGGGGATGTGATGGCGATACTGGAGGCCCTGGATCAGGCAGGGGCGCTAAGAGGAGAGTTGATCATTATTTAATGATCAGGAGCTAAAAATGACTTCCCGAATTGCCGATGCACAAAACTTCTTCGATATTAATGGCCTGAACTCCATTCGTCAGCAGTCCAATAATACTGACAAGGCGTCAAAAGAAGCGGCATTAGAAAGTGCTGCAAAACAGTTCGAAGCCATTTTTATGCAAATGCTGCTAAAAAGCATGCGCAGTGCCCAGGATGTTCTGGAGTCGGACAGCCCCTTTAACTCCCAGTCCACCAAGTTCTACCGGGATATGCATGATCAGCAGCTTGCGGTGGAGCTTTCCAGTAATGGCTCCTTGGGTCTGTCAGAGCTGATTGTCAGACAATTGGGCGGAGACAGTGAAAATTTTACACCCAGCAGTGTCTTAAGATCTGATGCCAGTATGGAAGCCATTGCCGCCGCCAAACAGGCGGCCTATCGGGCGAGCCTAACAAAAGCCGACGAGAAGCCTGCAAGTGGAGAAAGGGCTGATGGTATGTCAAATAATCGTCAGCTGGACATTCCTTACGCAAAAACTGAAATAAAAGAGGCGGCTCCTAAATTTGAACAACCAAAAGACTTTGTCATGGCATTAACCGACTCTGCTAAGGATGTGCAAAAAAGGTTAGGTGTGCCGTTTGAGGTGGTCATTGCCCAGGCCGCATTGGAGACTGGCTGGGGACAAAAGATCATTCAAACACCAGAGGGAAAAAGTTCTAACAACCTGTTCAATATTAAGGCTGATACCCGTTGGCAAGGTGAAAAAACCAGCAAAGAAACCCTGGAATTTGAGCAGGGCGCCATGGTCAAGAAAAAAGAGCCATTTAGGGTATACCAGTCCATTAAGGACAGTGTCAACGACTATGTTAATTTCTTATCTTCCAGTGACAGGTATCGAGGGGCACTGGAAAAAGCCAACGATGTGGAACATTTCCTGCATAACCTACAGAGTGCTGGTTATGCGACGGATCCCAAATATGCAGATAAGATCATGGGAACCCTACGCACGGTAACCAGTTTACTCGGTAAATAATTAAAGCAATTATTTTGGATAGGTTACAGGCGGGAGTGTTGTTATGACGGTAAATTTGTATCAAACTGGTGTTAGCGGGCTGTTGGCCGCTCAGCAGCAGTTGGCTACGACAGGTCATAATATCGCTAATGTTAATACCGAAGGTTATAATCGTCAGCGGGCCGACCAAAATGCGAGCTTGGGGCAAGTTGAGGGGCCTAACTATATAGGTACGGGTACCTATATTCAGGATATTACCCGGATATATAACCAGTTTTCCTACAAAGAACAGCTATCCAACCAGAGTAATCTGTCCAATGCAGATGCCATGCACGCCAGCATGAACCAACTCAATGAAGTGATGAGTTCTTCGGGGGCAGCGCTAAATACTTCCATTGACCAGTTTTACCAAACCATTAACAGTATTGCCGATAACCCAAGTGATTCTGGATTACGCAGTATTGCCCTGAATCAGGCCGGCATTATTAGCAGCGACTTTAATTCCCTAAACGATAACCTAGATCAGCTGGAAAAATCAGCTAACGGTGAAATTGTTCAAATTGCCAGCCAAATTTCTGAAATATCGCTTGAGATTGCCAAAATCAATGATCAAATTCTTCAAGGTCAAAATATAGGGAATAGTGGCCAGCCCAATGATCTACTTGATAAAAGAGACATGCTGGTCAATGAATTGGGTAAATACACCACGGTTAACACCATCGAAGATGCTAACGGTATCATGACGGTAATGATAGGCCAGGGGAGTACACTGGTGGCGGGGATCACGCCATTAACGGTGGAAGTGCAGGCCGGAGATCCGGATCCGTTAAAAACTCAGCTGCGCTTGGTAAGCCCAAACAGCACGGTCGCACTAAATGGTGGGAGTATAGGTGGCGCCCTAGAGGCAAAATTCGAGTTTCGTGATCAGCAGCTGACCAATGTCCGTAATGATATCAACCGATTGGCAATGGCGATTTCCAGTAGCCTGAATGCATCACAAGCCGATGGCCTGGATTTGAATGCTCAGCAGGGCAGCAATTTTTTCACCGATATAAATACTACGGCTTTGCAGCAATCACGAGTGCTTTCACCCTCAACGAATACCGGCACATTAACGGCTCAGGTGAATATCACCGATGTTTCTCTGGTGCCTAGCAGCGAGTTTGAAATTCGTTTTGATGGTGCTAACTATCAAATGAAAAATATGGCAGATGGCACAGTTACCAATCTGGGTGCTCCCGGTGCCGGAACCTATGCTACAGCTTATGGCTTTGAATTTATTGAAACGGCGGGTGCCCCGGCTACCGATGACTCCTTTATCATTCGTCCAACGGAAAATAGTGCGGCTTTTATGAAGGTCGCCTTATCAGATGGTTCAGGCATAGCGGCTAGTTCGGCTGTCGAAGTTACTCCGTCTGATAATAATATCAGTTCGGGTACGGTAGAAGTTGTTAATATGCTAGATCCTGTTAATGCCAGGGCGGCAATGCCGATGCGTATTGATGTACTTGAGAGCCCGCCAGGAACATTCAATTATACCTTCACAGATAACCTAGGCGTAACCTCGGCACCTATCGCCTATACGCCACCGTCTCAAATGGTCAATTTACCTCCGTTACCCGCTGCAGCCCTGTTCACGGTAGAAATTGCAGGAACGCCTTCAGGAGCAGCACCCAATGCACCTGAGCAGTTTTTTATTGGTGATGCCTTTGGCCTGGGTAACGGCAATAATGCCGTGGCCATGGCAAAAACTCAGGAAGCGGCAACGATTAATGGTGGTCAGGAAACCTTTACCCAAAGCCTGGCGATCACTACCTCAAGCGTTGGCTCCAAGGCTAAGTCTGCCGAGCTGGTTGCCGATACGGCACAAGCTTTATATACCCAGGCATACAACAGAAATCAGGAAACTTCCGGGGTCAATCTGGATGAAGAAGCCGCTAATTTATTAAAATTTCAGCAGGCCTATCAGGCGTCTTCACAAATTATTTCGGTTGCCAATACAATATTTGACACCTTGTTAGCGGCGGCCAGGTAGGAGTAAGTGATGAGAGTTTCAACCGCTCAGTTTTATTTTCAAAATAGCCAGCAGCTAAGTAACAAACAATCGGATGTTAATCAACAGATTGGCTATATTTCCAGCGGCAAGCGTGTTTTAACGGCAAAAGATGACGCCGTTCAGTATGGCACCATTGCCGGTTATAATGATGAACTTGCCGCCATTGAAAAATATAAAAGAAATATTACTCAGGCGGAAAACCGTAATTCTCTGCAAGAGACTACTTTTGCCAATGCCGAAGATGTATTGCAGCAGTTTAAGCAATTCTTTATCCAGGCCAATAATGGTCCTTTATCAGACACCGATCTAAAGGCTCTGTCGGAGTTAGCAAAAAATACCCAACAAGAACTGCTGGATCTTGCAAATACCATAGATGAAACCGGAAGCTACATATTTTCTGGTTATCAAATCGACACCAAGCCCTTTGAGTTGCAGCCGGATAACTCTGTCACATATCAGGGAGATAATGGTGTCAGGGAGTTACAGATCGCTAAAAATGTCATGGTGGAGCTGAACCAGGCAGGCGATGAAGCCTTTATGAAAGTGCCTAATCCCATAGGGGATTTTTCACCCGTATATAACACCAATAGCTCCGAGATTTCCGTTAACAGAGCGGTTATTGTTAATCGTGGCGCCTATGATGCGGTAACAAATCCGCCGGATTACAACTTTAACTTTACATCATCAACGGATTTAACCGTCACCGATAGCCTGGGTAATACCGTCTACAGCACGGCGGCCTATACACCAGGGCAAACCATTGCCTTTAACGGCATGGAAGTTCAAATAAGCGGCAATCCTTTGCCGGGGGATGATTTTGATCTAACGCCACAGGAAAATATCAATATCTTTGATTCGATAAAAAGAGCTGTTGACTGGATGAGTGTGGGGTCGTCTCCGGCCGATACTACCCAACATCAGGTGGATTATGCCGAAATTTTGGCGCAAATAGATGCGTCGCTCAATCATATCGTTTCTCGCCGAGCTGAAGTGGGTGTACGTATGAAGTTGATTGAAAATCAAACAAGTAATCATGCCAATAACGAACTTAATATACAGTCAGGCAAGTCCAATATAGAAGATCTGGACTATGCCAAGGCTGTTGCTGATTTTGAACAGGCTCAGGTTGCCTTGCAGGCGGCCCAGCAAACTTTTGTACAAATAAAAGGGTTAAGTTTATTTAATTTTTTATAAAGTTGGCACAAATTTAGCTTCTTTGTGCGTGTGTCAATTTTTTTTAGGTGGTTTGTAGATTGCTATCAGCAATAAAACCACTACCTATAAAACTAGGAGATGATAGCAATGGCTTTAGTTGTAAATAGTAATATCGCATCTTTGAATGCTCAGAAAAGCTTGAATGGCTCTACAGACGCTCTTCAAACAAACTTTGAACGCCTTTCATCGGGTAGACGCATTAACAGTGCAAAAGATGATGCAGCAGGTTTGCAAATATCGAGTCGCTTAACAGCTCAAATTAACGGTTTGAACCAGGCTACTCGAAATGCAAATGACGGTATTTCGCTCGCACAAACAGCGGAAGGGGCACTGGATGAATATACCAATGCACTGCAGCGCATGAGAACGCTAGCGGTTCAGTCGCTAAACGGTTCAAACAGTAATGCTGACCGCAAGGCCCTTGATGCGGAATTCACAGAACTAGAAACAGAGTTAACGCGAATTTCAACGGATACGGGGTTTGCTGGAGAAAAATTACTTAATGGCACTTATACCTCTAAATTCTTTCAAATAGGTGCTGATGCGGGCCAGAAGATTGAAGTGAGTATTGGCCAAAACTTTGCGGCGGCCTCGACTATATCTACTGTTGGTATTTCTGCTGCCAGCCAAGCTTCCAGAGCTATTGGTAAAATAGACACAGCCCTAGCTCTTGTGACTAGTTCCCGTGCAGACTTAGGTGCGAAGCAAAATCGCTTCTCTTCAATTATCCGCAGTAATGATAATACGGCTCAAAACTTGTCAGCATCTCGTTCGAGAATTGCCGATACCGATTATGCGGCAGAAAGTGCGGCGTTAGCGCGAAGCACTGTATTGCAACAGGCATCAAGTTCCATGCTTTCGCAAGCAAACCAGCAACCGCAAATTGCATTAAGTTTGTTGCAATAGTGATTATTATATTCGAAGATAGCCTCGCGAAGAGGCTTTTTTTGTTTTTAAAACAGAGTGATAACGCGGGTTGAGAAAAAAACATATTTTTTTTAAAAAAATGCTTAAGAAAAATTATATTGAGTCGATACAGGTTACAAGAGGCAATAACACAGTTAGTTTTTGCACAAGTTTAAATAACTAAGGTTAGGTAACCTGGGAGCATTATTATGGCATTAGTCGTTAACAGTAATATCGCATCAATTAATTCACAGCGTCAATTAGCTAGTTCAACCAATAGCTTGTCAACTAACTTTGAGCGTCTATCTTCTGGTAAGCGTATTAACAGTGCAAAAGATGATGCTGCCGGCTTACAAATATCAAGTCGTTTAACTTCACAAATCAATGGCCTTAACCAAGCCTCGCGTAATGCAAACGACGGTATTTCTCTGGCGCAAACGGCTGAAGGAGCGTTAGACGAGTATACTAACACTTTACAACGTATGCGTACATTGTCAGTGCAGTCATTAAATGGGTCTAACAGTAATGCCGATCGTTCTGCTCTTGATGCTGAGTTCCAAGAACTTCATACAGAGTTAACACGTATTTCGACAGATACAGGTTTTGCTGGTGAGAAACTTTTGAACGCTACTTATACGAGTAAGTTTTTCCAAGTAGGAGCTGATGCTGGTCAGCGTATCGAAATCAGTATTGGACAAAACTTTGCTGCTGCCTCAACGGTTTCAACTATTACCGTATCAGCAGCTAGTATGGCTTCTAGGGCTTTAGCGAAAATAGACGCAGCCATAGTTACCGTTAACACGACTCGTGCTGACTTGGGTGCGAAGCAAAACCGTTTTGCTTCGGTTATGCGCAGCAACGATAATACGGCTCAAAACTTGTCTGCATCTCGCTCACGCATTGAAGATACTGATTACGCAGCAGAGAGTGCGTCATTAGCAAGAAGCACTGTATTACAGCAGGCCTCAAGCTCGATGTTAGCGCAAGCTAATCAGCAACCGCAAATCGCATTATCACTACTATAATAGAGGTAGTGGTGCAATAAAAAAAATGGCACTCTATTAATGAGTGTCATTTTTCGTTCATAGAATTCTAATTTGGAGGTTTATATGGCTACACAGATTTCATCAGCTCAAAATAACCTTTTAAATGCCAACATTGAGACGAACTCGTCGCAACAAGCTCTATTATCTTCTATTAATAAATCGATAGAAAATACTAAAGAGTCAGCTCAAGTGGTAGAAAAGATTGCGGCTACGGTAGAACAAGAAACTATTGAGCAGAAACAGGCATCAGAAATAGAGCAAGAAAAGTCTGAAATTAAAGAAGAGAAGGAGCTGGTAGAGGAGGCGTTAGACGTTATCGCTGACTTTATGAGCTTTTCCTTGAGAAATATCAATTTTCAGCAAGATGATGCCAGTGATAAAACTGTGATAAAATTCTTTGACTCTGAAAGTAATGAACTTATCAAGCAGTTTCCAACAGAAGAAGTATTGGAAATTGCGCAAAAGATAATTGCATTGCGTCAAGATGTTGGTGAAAAAACTGGCATATTTCTTGAGGAAAAAGTCTAATTCGCGTAGTTTGCGATACTAGGAGGCTTTATGAATATTACATCTGCAGGTATAGGTTCTGGATTAGAGTTAGAGTCTATAATTGAGGCTTTTGTTACGGCTGAATCTGTTCCTACAGAAATAAGGCTGCAGCAAAAGCAAGAGCGTGTTGAAACAGAACTTTCTGGTTTGGGAACCTTTAAGTCTGCTTTATCTAGTTTCAAATCCACTGCAGAAAAGCTGTCATCTGTTGATGATTTTCGCGAGCAAACCGTTAGCGTAAGTAATGACGACATTTCAGTTACAACCAATGGTTATGCAACTGATGGTTCTTTCTCAATCAATGTGATGCAGTTAGCCAAAGCCACTCGCATTCAAACTCCAGATTTTGCTGATTCTACTACTACGGTAGGCACAGGCACATTAACCTTTAGTGCTGGTTCTGACACTTTTAATGTGGCGATAGACGCTGCAGACGACCTAGTGGCCATTAGGAACAAAATTAATTCAGCGAGCGAAAATTTTGGGGTTACCGTATCGCTAGTGAATACGGACTCCGGTAGTTACCTTAGCTATAGTTCGAGTTCAACCGGCACGGCAAATGCGTTAACGGTAACAACAACCGATGCAGCTTTAGATAACCTGGCAACCAATGCAACGGTTACCCAGACAGCGCAAGATGCCATTATTGAAATAGATGGTAATGGGAACTTTGTTACTAGTTCGACAAATGAATTCAAAAATACTATTCAAGATGTCACTATCGTTGCGAAAAAAGAAACTACAGGCGATCCAGCGCAACTTGATATCACGCAAGACGATCAAGTAGCTAAAGATTTAATTAATGAATTTGTGAATTCATTTAACTCATTAGCTGATACTATGGCTGGCCTGGGTTCTCCTAAGTTTGGAAAATTGCCTTTCGATTCAGACCTTAGAGCAATGAAAGGGCAGCTTAACAGTATTTTAAGTAGTGTTGTCTCTGGTATGACCGGCGATATTCAATCTTTGGCAGATATTGGCGTTACTTTTAACAAAACAGGTAATTTAGAAATTTCTCCCGTTGGAATTGGTACCATGGATAGCGGTGTTGAAGCGCTAGACAAGGCAATTGATAATAATCTTGACGAGATTGGCGAACTTTTTGCAGGGGATAACGGTATAGTCAATCAATTGACAACACTAATCGACTCTTATAATGATTCTGACGGTACCTTAACTCAACGCCAAGATTCGTTAAATGAAACATTGTCAGGTATTAGTGATGAATATGATGACTTAGAATCTCGTTTAAGAAGTTATGAAGACACGCTGAGAAAAAGATTTGCCAATTTAGATTCTACGATTGCATCATATAATGCGACCGCTGATTGGTTAAAATCGGCTCTGCAGCCAGTTAAATCAAGCAGTAGCTAGAAGCATGAGTTTACTTCATTATTTCAATTGATTTCAGGAGTAATTAAGCAATGAGACAAAACTTAAAAGCGTATAAGCAAGTAAATGTAAATAGTACTATTCTAGATGCTAACCCACATCAGCTTGTTTTGATGATGTTTGATGGAATGTTGCAGGGAGTGGCAGTAGCAAAAGGTGCTATTGAAAGAAAAGACTACTTGTTAAAGTCAGAATCACTCACCAAAGCAACAAATATTCTTCAAGCATTAAGGCAATCACTAGATTTTGATGTTGAACCGGAAGTGTCCAATAACTTTGACGTTACTTATGAATACTGCATTCAACGTATTGCTGATGCCAGTGTTTTGTTAGATTGTACAATTCTTGATGAGGTCGTGTCTCTGATCAAGCCGATTCGTGATGCCTGGTTTGATATGCCAGAGCAACAAAAGCAAGAAGGTTTGGAAGCTGTAGCCAAGAAGAGAGAGGCGTTGCAAGGAGTCTAACATTGGAAAACTTGTATGAGCAGATTGATGCAATCACTTCTGAAGTTGAAGCGCTGCTTGAAGAAAAAAAGGAAGAGCAATGCGCAAGCTTACTAGGTAAACGGCTTGAGTTGCTTAAAGAACTTGATTTAGCGTTAGCTGAACGCAAAGCCGACAAGCAAGTGTTTTATCAATTCTTGCAACAAATTCAGGCTCGTGATGAAAAAGCAGTAAACTTTATTCATTCGCAAAAAAAAGAAGTGTTGTCTGCAAGCGGACGTCAACAAAAAGCAAATCAAGCAATTCAGCAATATTCTAAATTTCGCTAGCAATTGTGTTTTTCAATGGTTAATAATACAGCCATGTTTTCAACTTTATAAATAAGTTTTATGGCAACAAAACAAGTGCTTGTAACAGGAGCCGACGGTTTTATTGGCTCACATTTAGTGGAAATGCTGGTAGCTAAGGGCTACAAGGTAAAGGCGCTGGCACAATACAATTCCTTTAACTTCTGGGGCTGGCTGGAAGATGTTGACTGCCTTCCTGAGGTAGAAGTCATCAGCGGCGATATTCGTGATCCTCATTTTTGTCGTCATATTACGCAAGATGTCGACGTGATATTCCACTTAGCAGCCTTGATCGCTATCCCTTACTCTTATATTGCACCACAAAGTTATGTAGAGACTAATGTCACAGGCACGCTTAACATATGTCAAGCGGCTTTAGACAACAAGGTAAGCCGTGTTATTCACACATCAACAAGTGAAGTCTATGGCACTGCTCAATATGTTCCTATAGATGAAGATCACCTCTTGCAACCACAATCTCCATACAGTGCGTCAAAAATTGGTGCGGATGCTATGGCGATGAGTTACTTCAATGCATTTGATTTACCGCTTACCATTGCTAGGCCTTTCAATACTTATGGACCTAGACAGTCTGCTAGAGCCGTTATTCCAACAATTATTACCCAAATCGCCAACGGTGAAAAACAAATTAAGTTAGGCGATGTGTCGCCAACGCGAGATTTTAATTATGTGACAGACACCTGCCGTGGCTTCATTCAGTTAGCTGAAAATGCTGAGTCGGTAGGTAGCACAATTAATATTGGATCTAACTTTGAGATCAGTGTTGCCGATACCTTGAACCTGATTAAAGAAGTAATGGCGAGTGACGTCGAGTTTATTACCGATGAACAGCGTTTAAGGCCTGATAAGTCTGAGGTTTTTAGGCTTTGGTGCGATAATTCAAAAATTAGAGAGCTGACGGGTTTTGAGCCCCAAATAGATATTCGAACAGGGTTGAGTAAAACAATAGACTGGTTTACACAAGCTGCGAATCTAGACAAATATAAACACAATCTTTACAACGTGTAGCCTTGCGATGAAAAAAATTGCTGTATTTACCGGGACTAGAGCTGAATATGGCATACTTCACGGTATAGCCAAAAAGTTAAATTCAGCGCCTAATTGTGAGTTCCAACTTTGGGCTGGCGGTAGTCATTATTCTGAAATACTTGGCAATACCTATCAAGAAATAGAAGCTGATGGTTTCTGTATTTCTGAAAAGTTAGATTTTCTGATCGCCAGCGATACTGCATATTCCGTGACCAAGTCAATGGCAAATGCAACTATGCAGGCGGCGGAGGCCATAGCACGCCGGCAGCCTGATATTATTGTGTTGTTAGGTGACAGATTTGAAGCCTTAGCAGTTGCACAAGCAGCGCTTATAGCCAATGTCCCTATTGCTCATATTCACGGTGGAGAGCTTACTGAGGGGGCAATTGATGATGCCATTCGCCATGCAATTACCAAAATGGCTACGCTTCATTTTACCTCGACAGAGCGCTATCGGCAGCGGGTTATTCAGCTTGGTGAGCAGCCTGATTCTGTTTTTAATACCGGAGCGCCTGGGCTAGACAACATATACGCGTACGAGCCCTTGTCTAAGCGAGCGCTTAATGAAAGTTTAGGTATCTGTCTTTCTGATAAGTATTTTCTTGTTACTTTTCATCCAGAAACAGCCACAGGTAATGATGCGGTTCTAAGTCAGGCTAAGCTGATTGATAGCCTACTGAAATTTGAAGAATATGAACTTCTTATTACCTACCCCAATGCGGACGCTCAGGGACTTACCCTTATTGCTGAATTGGAAAAGTTTGCGCAGGCCTATCCAGAGCGTATTCATTTATTTAAATCCTTGGGATGGCATAGATATCTTTCTGCGGTTAACTATGCTGGCGCTGTTATTGGAAATAGTAGCAGCGGTATTATTGAAGTACCCTCATTAAAAGTACCCACCATTAATCTTGGTGATCGGCAGAAAGGACGGATAGCGGCATCTTCCGTACTGAATGTTAACTTTGAATCCGCCGCAATTGAGGCCGCAATAATTCGAGTACTAAGTAAAGCTTTTAAAGATATTGTCGCTAACGTAGAAAACCCTTACGGCTCGGGTAATAGTAGCGATTTAATCGTCAAACATTTGCTGTCTTTTTTACCTTCTGCTATGCCCAAAGTATTTTACGACTTAAAGCGAGAAAGCAATGACTAAATCTACGCTAATAATTGCTGAAGCTGGTGTAAACCATAATGGATCTTTAGCACTGGCATTTGAATTAGTTGATAAGGCCGTAGATGCCGGTGTCGACATTGTTAAGTTTCAAACTTTTGTTGCGGAGCATTTGGTCACCGAATCTGCCGAGCAGGCCGCCTATCAAGCAGCCAATATAGGAAAAAAGAAAAGCCAGCTGGACATGCTTAAACAGCTAGAGTTGACCTTTGATGAACATAAGCAGCTTCAAGCATACTGTGATAGAAAAGGCATCCAGTATCTATCAACAGCTTTTGATTTGCAAAGCCTAACCCTACTGGCTGATGAGATGAACATAGACTTACTTAAAATTCCTTCCGGGGAGTTGACCAATGCCCCATATCTGCTAGCTCATGCTCAAAAGCGCAAGCCGCTTATTGTGTCAACAGGAATGGCTGATTTGAATGAAGTTAAGCAAGCATTGTCTGTTCTCGCTTTCGGTTTAACACATGAAATTTCAGAACCAGCGACGCATTTGTCTTTGGCGGAGTTTAGCCTAGCTTTTGATAGTAGTTCAGGCCAGGAGGCATTAAAAAAACATGTTACTTTACTTCACTGCACAACGGAGTACCCTGCGCCGCTTTCATCAATCAATTTGGATGCCATGTCTTTGATGGCGGAAACTTTTGCGCTACCTGTTGGTTATTCCGATCATAGTGAAGGGCTACTTGTGTCACAACTAGCTGTGGCCAAAGGTGCTTGTGTTATCGAAAAGCATTTTACTCTTAGCAGGGAGATGGAAGGACCTGATCATAAGGCGTCAATTGAGCCAGATGAACTCAATGATATGGTGCGGTTGATACGCCAGGTAGAAGTAATAAATGGTTCCAGACAAAAAGAACCTTCAATTTGTGAGCTTAAGAATATTCCTGTTGCCCGCAAAAGCTTAGTCGCAGAAAAATTTATATGTGCTGGGGAGTTGTTTACGGCAGAAAACATAGCCATTAAAAGGCCGGGAACGGGGGTTTCTCCTATGCACTATTGGCAAATCTTGGGCAAAAATGCCAGTAAAGACTACGCACCAGGCGAACTTATTGACATAAAAGAAAATTAGGCATTAATTGCTAACTTATCCTTGAGTATAGTCAATAACTGGTTTAATTTTTGCTATATAAATAACGAACTCATTTATATTCGAGCACGGTATGTTACACAAATGGCAAGATATTATCGTATCTCCTGATACCACAATGGGGGATACCATAGCAGTTATTGATAAAGGTGCACAACAGTTAGCCTTGGTTGCAGATAGTAAACAAGTATTGCTGGGCGTAGTTACCGATGGAGATATCCGCAGGGCGCTGCTTAAGCATAAGGGGATGGAAACGCCCATATCAGATGTGATGAATGGCTCTCCAATTGTTGCAGAGCAGGGCACTTCACGTCGTCGAATTCTTGACATCATGAATAACCATACACTTCAAGCGATCCCGTTACTGAAAGGTAGAAAGCTTGTTGGCTTAGAAACATTGCAATTTAGCAATCGAAGCAAGAAATATGATAACCCCATTTTTTTAATGGCAGGAGGTTTTGGTACTCGCTTAAAGCCATTAACTGATAATTGCCCTAAGCCTTTGTTGAAAATTGGCGATAAGCCCATATTGGAAACTATTCTAGAAAGCTTTATTAGTGCGGGATTTCATCAGTTTTATATTTCAACGCATTATTTACCTGAGGCCATACAAAGCCATTTTGGTAATGGCGGCAAGTGGGGCGTAAATATTAGATATGTGCATGAAGAAAAACCGCTAGGTACAGGTGGCAGTCTAGGCTTATTGCCAGCAGAAATCCCAGATTTGCCCATAATTATGATGAATGGTGACTTGTTAACCAAGATAGATTTTGAACAGCTGTTAAGTTTTCATAATCAGCACAAGCCAATATGTACTATGTGTGTAAGAGAAGAAGAACACAAGATTCCTTATGGGGTCGTCAAGGCAAACGAACATCAGATAACTAGTCTGGTAGAAAAACCAACGCATAAGTATTTTATTAATGCGGGCGTTTATGTGGTTTCTCAGGAGTTAGTGCAACGAGTTAAGATAAATCAGCGAGTAGATATGACTGATTTAATTGAGCAATGTTTAAGTGAACAACGTTTAGTGTCTATGTTTCCTATTCATGAGTATTGGCTGGATATTGGAAAAATGGTCGACTTTTATCAAGCCCAGAAAGACGTAATGCAAGGTGGTAATTTTGCACAATAATAGAGTGCTGGCGGTCATCCCCGCTCGTAAAGGTAGTAAGCGTTTAAAGGGAAAGAATAAAAAAGTTTTAGCTGGCAAACCTTTAATCCAGTGGACGCTTGAAGCAGCGCTAGCCTCGCCAAGCATCAGCGAAATATTTGTCAGTACAGACTGTGAAGATATCTGTAAGATAACCGCTGACTGTGGTGTCAATGTTCCGTTTTTGCGCCCTGATGCTATTGCGCATGACAAATCTACTCCAGCGGAAGTAATTGAACATGCGCTTAAATATTATGAGTCTCTAGGTAAAGTATTTGATTGGGTTATTTGGTTACAGCCAACGTCACCATTGCGTACGGCACAGGATATTGGAAACGCGATAGCATTATTAAAAGAAAAAAAAGCTGATGGTATTATTAGTGTTTGTCCCTGTGAGCATTCTCCATTATGGGCAAATAGACTAGGTGAAAATGGCGAGATGGATCATTTTCTACCTGATGTTATCAAGAAAAATCCACAAAGTCAGGCGATTAAACCTTATCACCGTTTAAATGGTGCAATTTATATTGCAAACATTAAGCGTATGAAAGCGGAAAATAACTTGTTCTTGAAAGATAATTTGTTTGCATATGAAATGCCTGCTGAGCGCTCTGCTGATATAGATCATGAACTTGATTTCAAATTTGCTGAATTTTTAATGAAAGAATTTGGCATAGCGACAATTAATACCAAGTGAATTAATTAATTGATCACTTAGCGAGAATTAAAAGGCTTAGAGGCAAGGCATTGATTGCAGAGAATGGTTATTCAGGACAATTGCTCCTGCATTGTCTAATTACCTACATCCATGTAGGGTCCTTGTCAAAATCAAAACGTAAGCATATAAGCCTTTTAAACTCGCCCTTTGGGAGCTCATTAGCAAGCTGATAACATCACAAAATGAATGAAATATAGAATAACTATGTTTAAATAATTTTGTTTGTTCTAAGCTCGCTAATGTAGCTCTAAGTTGGTCAATTTATTATTTCAATTGGTATAACTTGTCGCTAGTTTCCTAACAAACTTGAGTGTCGGTTAAATATTAATCCACAGGCAACTGAGCAATGGCCATCTTTGCTTGGGCATTCTCAGGATCTTGCTCAAGTATTGCCTCATAAGCCAGTTTGGCTGCTTCTAAAGAGCCAATATCAATATAGAGTGTGGCTAAGTGGTGCCAAACAAAAATATTATCAGGGTGCCTGCCAAGGTATTGAGTGTATGCATCTACAGCTTCGTTTGGCTGGCCTAGTAAATAGAGTAATTTGGCGTATTGTGGGATATACACTGCCGCAATGTCTATTAATTGATTCAGGCAAGCTTTGGCCAAATCGTAGTTCTTTAATTTTAAGGCGATGGCCGTAATTTGCTGCAATTCATCTTCATGTATTTTTTCTTTAGGCAGTAGCTCAAAAAACTCTAATGCTTTTACTTCCTCTTCCATAGCAATTGCCAAATAGGCCATGCAAAGGTGATATAGTTCTTCAGAGTCGTCTTGGATATTCTGGTGAGCGTGCAAGCTGTCACTGAGTGTTTTTAATGCTTTGCCATTGCGTTGATGGAACAAAGTAATAATTTTTCTACGAACACCTTTTAAAGAAGCATCCGTTTTTGTTCTTGCTAAATGTTTCGTATCTTCATTTGCCAATATCTCAGCAAATTTTTCATCGAAAGTAATAAGTTTCTTTTCTTCACCTTCTGGAATAATAGCAACTTTTTTATGTGGGTTTTCTCGCCATACGCCAGCACGGCCGTAGCATCTATCTTTCCGCCATTGTGCCAATAATGCATCTATATCAGGGGCCTTGCTATACTCTTCCAATCTGCTATCAATACGTTCAAGTGTTTGCTCAAGCAGCTTGGTTAAAGTCTGGCAAGTATCAATATAGGCTTGGTAGTATAGCCTCCCCGTCATTTCAACTTTTTCGTCTGACCATTCATCAGATGTTTGCACTTGTGCAGACTTAATGAACTTATCAATGCCAAAGTTTTTGATGAATTTAGCGGTTAGCTTATAAGTTGAATCAAGCTTTTTCTCAATTTTGTCCATCTGTAGCTTGTGTTTAAAGTTTTCTGTTTCTTTTCCCTTTTCCCTAAATAGTTCCGTATTGGCATTAAGCGCTTTCTGCGTAAGTCGCTTGATATCCTTTATATTACTGAGTGTTTTATTTACGCGTCTTTTTACTTCCTTAATATTGGTGACTATCTTGTCTCTATTTTCTACAGGCAAGAGTTGATTTAGTTTTGTTTGAAAGTTGATGTCTAATGGCGTAAAGGAGAGAGCGTTTGTCGGTACATGAGAGATATGTTTAATTACCGCGGCATTTTCTGAAAGGTTATAAATGCTGATGCCTTCATCTTTTGCTGTTAGTGCTAGCTCGGATAATCCTTCTGCAGCCCGCTCAAATACAACAAGGGTTTCCACGGTATTGCCAGCGTAAGTTTCAACCCATTTGCCTGATTGACCAAGCGTAGGGCCAACTTTTGCTTCGTTACTGCCAGATGCATGGGTAACCCCTTGTTTTGAAAAACACAAATCAACACCTGAAAGTAAAATGTCTGAAAAGCCCAGGTCAATAGCAGCTTTAAGTGCACAGTTGGTCACGGTCGGCCCTGTAGACATTAAATTGTCGGTATCTCCTTTGACATCCCAGGGGTAGCGCCTGTCTAAGTAACTACTGCGACCATGCCATTGCGCAAGCAACCGAGGCGCAACATTATTCGTATGTAAAAACAAGACGTCCTTGGGTAGTTGCAATAACTCTTTACTGACGTCAAAGCTTATTTCAAAAGGATCAACTGAAACTATAATGTCAGGAATCAGATTTACTTGCAGTAGCCTTTTTGCAATACGAGAAGCCGCCATAACAACCAGGTTTTCACGGTTATTTATGACCCATTCAATGTCTTCATCAAGGGAAGGGCCGCCGGCAAGTAGCATACATGTATAGCCTTCAAATTGTTTTTTCAAGGCGAGAGCCGGTATTCTGTTTTCACAGATATTGGCAAGTTGAGACCCCATAAAAGGTGAAACCGCCAGTGTTGCACGGGTGAAAAAGCGCAAACTTTGATACTCTTGTTCAAAGGTAAGGATGGCATTGTCATAATCTGGTAAATATGAGTCGATGGCTGCGACCGATTTTATATATGTGGCTTGGTCTTTAAATAAATACAACTCAATGCCAAAATCAACGGCTTCATCTTGCCATTCCTCTAAAGTGGTGATTCGAATATGTTCAGGCAAGTTGGCAAAGTCGAACTTCTCCTTTATCAATGTGATAACATGAGGGAGTTCAATAAACAGGTAACGCGTGTCGTCTTGCTTATCCAAAGTCAGTATATGTGAGAGCAGTAAGCCAGAGTCAGTACCTAAAACAATGTAAAACGTTCGTTCCTGTTCTAACTTTTCTTTGTAAATTCGATGAAATACAGAGGTCGAAGGTTCTTTATTAAAGCTATTTCTATTGATTGAATACAAATAGTTTTCTTTATAAGGAGAGCGTAAAAAGCTTTCGGTTGGTATATCCATAGATGTTGTCATAAATTACTTCTTCTTAAAGAACCTTAACTTCACTTACTGGGCCGGAAACCTTTACAGGCTGAATGTTAAAGGAAGCTCTTGGTATAGCTACTGGTGTTGTGAGTTTTTGAGCTTCACCCCAGTGTTTTTCCGCTTGTTCCAACAATCGCTTGTCTTTGTAGTAAACAATTTGTTGTAAGCCCAATAGTTGCATTGCTGAAAATTCGTGTGAAATAACAGCTGTGATCTTACTTGCATCGCCTAAATCCATAATATAAGCCTCTAGATCACCATTGTATTGTTCTAATATCGACTCCTTATAGTTGTAATACCATTCAGAACCTGGATATGGAGTAGCAAAGTGTGGCTTGGCAGTAATGCCTAACTCGTTTAATGCATCAATGGTATTTTGAATGCTCTCAAAGCTTTCTTCCGGAAAACCAATAATGATATTAGGGATTGGTTTAATGCCTGAGGCCATACATACCGCAACACTTTCTTTATTCTTACGTGCATTTGAACCTTTACCTAAATTCCGTAATATTTTAGGATCAAAAGATTCAAGGCCATAAACCAGGTGGCTGCAACCAGCTTCATGCATCTTTTTTAATATAGAGGGGCGATGAAGCCCCGCATGGCTTGTACCATTCCAATGCACTCCTTTACAATGTTCGTCATGTTGAATGCCTTTTTGACGACAGGTTGGTTGCAAACCCGCTTCAATCCATTTATCACAAAGTTCAATTAACCATTTACCTTTGCTGGCAACGTCCATAGTCATTAAATTTTCATCAATAAAAGCTGCAAAGTCTATGTCATATTTGTCATGAAGGTGTTTAACCATGTTCACTATGTAGTCTGCACTGTGGTAGCGTATATTGCGGCCATAAGTGAAGACGACATCTTTATCACCTTGGTCATTTTCTTCTATGAGCATGTCACCCGTTGTACCTAAGTGCCAACAGTACTTACATGTTAATCCACAGCCAAAACTGCCATTGATATCCATGCGGCGTTTTGAGGTAAAGGACTCCTCACTGAATAAATTAGCCGAATTTTTAAAGTAAATATCTAATGGGAATAGATCCCACGCTGGCCAAGGCAAATCATCTAATTTCTGGATATTTGGACGCACGTTAGTTAGAAAACTCTTGCCTGTTAAATCTCGGTGAATAACGCCTAATACACTTGAAAAATTGAAGCTCTTGTCATCTATCCTATCTAATACTTCAGGGAAAGTGACGAATGATTCACCAATGCAGCCAACATCAATTTCAGGGATCCACTCAAATATCTCGTGGGGCATGCTAGTAAGAAAGCCTCCACCAGCAACTAGTGTACAGTTAGGTGCTGCGCTTTTTATAAGTTTGCAAGCCTGTTTAATATAGTTATAGGTTGTGGTGAGACCGCCAATGCAAATGGCATCCCAATCATCGGCCTGGCAAACTTCAGTGATAGTTTCTATAGGTAAACGCCAGGCATTGGCATCATAAACTTGGACCAAATGCCCTTTTTCCATCACAATTGACGCAAGTAATGCAATACCGTAAGGAATGTGACGAGGAACATCTTCTTCACGAACTACAGGGTTAATAAATAGCACTTTTGCCATGATTACGTCCTCGCAAGAAAATCGTCAAGCGTACAACAATTAAGTTTTTCACTGAATAAGGTGCCTGCTTCTGAGCAGTTATATGTCTTGCTCTGAGACAGAGTAAACAAATCTAAAAAGTTTTTCCTATACCAATAATAGGTAGGATCGGTGTAAAAGGTTTCACCAGTCAATGGGAAGGTAAATTGTGGGAAAAGGCCTGCCAATTCAGATTCATCTTCGATGAATTCATGAAGCTCGTAGTATGTTTGTGTCATATGATAGGGCGTTTCTGTGTGATAGCCTAGATCCATTCCCGTAATGCCTATTTGCTTCATACCTAAAATAGCGTCAGCAAATACCCAAGCTGCAGTGCCTACTGTTCCCCCCGTGTTCATGCAGGGATAATTATTAATTTGGTATATTTTTCGTGTTAGGCTGTTTGGGTCTTGCGGCTTGTCGACAATCGGATTCCACCAATACATGTCAAAACCTGCTGCTAAGGCTCTTGTTGTCACGTTCGTTGGAGCAGATGAACAAATTATGAGTTTAATCTGGTTGGCGTACTTATTCACTAGCTCAATATTTGCCTGGTTTTCGCGAATGGAATTATTACGAAAATCAACGTCAAGGTCTTGTCGGGAAAAATAATCATCGTGTTTTGTATTTTCCTCAAAATTGTCATCACCAAACCAGCGGACAATGCGGGTTGGGTGAGGATCTAAAGTCAATACATAGTCCGGTACTAAGCCTTGTTTTAAGCACTTTACCAAAGAGCCATCAACCGCAATAATGCTACCTTGGTAATTTTGCTCTTTTAGCTTATGGATAACCTTGAATTTGTGCAAGCTTGGCCCGGCACTAATGACGATTGCCGACTTTGCTTTTTTGCCAGTAATTGGTGGCAGCTGTTTTAGATTTTTTTGCTCTGAGGCTAAATTGGCATAGGCATTATTCACTATGTCGTCACTATGCCATGCTTTTCCAATATCAGTTATCTTACTGACAACATCTGAAAACTTTTCTGTCACTGTGTTTTGCATGAGAGTACCGCTTATTCACCATCCCAAGTCATATCTGTACGTTCAACATAAACCATGCTACCTCCTATGGAGTTTAAAGCGGCTTTTTTGAGTTTAGATTCTAAATTGTCTTCTGGCGTTTCACTGTTTTCTAACACGACTTTCTTTTGAGTGGAAAAATTACCTTTTAGTAAATCTGTCATAATTGTTATCTCAGCTGTTGTTAAATTTTGGCTACATGTTCAGTTGTGGCTGTAACTTTATATCGGCATTTAAACAATCTTAATTAGCCTTAAAAGTTAATATTAGGGATAAGCTATTTTTATGCCAATAATAAATCTACAGTATGTTAACTACGTTACTATTAAAACATTAAATGTACCACCGAAGTTAAACTTGCAAATATATGAAATGGTGGATCATACAACAAAGCATACTTCAGCATTACACTGGTTTAGTTCGAAGTCATTTTATGGCGCTTATGTCTATTTATTGCTATTTATGGTTAGCTGCAAAAAGCAATGCAGGGGATAAATGGTATATTAATCTGAGCTTATGCATGCCTTAATATTTCGTTTTATTGCCATTGTTAAAAATCCTATCCAAGCCGTCATTATCTGCATCATTATCATCATTGCTTTCAAAAACAAGAAACTCTTCGTCTGGAGTCTTGTATTTATACTTATTGATAGAAATCTTACTTTTGTTTTTATTTTTCCTGTTAATATCGGCATTAACCTGTCTGACTTTTTCAATTCTTTGAGTAATCTTAGCTTTTAGCTGATACATTTTTTCAATTTCAAATCCCAACAGTGCTGTGACTTCTTCGTTATTACACTTTACGCCCTGCAATAGGGGGATTGCGTTATCAATGTATAATTTGGCTTTTGGATAACCGCCAGACTCAAGCTCTTGCATTGCCTGAACAGAAAGGCCTGCTGCTTTTAACCTGGCATTGAGTATTTCTAGTTGCTCCACCTCACCTGCCAATTGTTCAACACTAATACGTCCTTTAGTGTGCTCTGAATTCAAAATTATTACCAATAGCATGCTTTGCTTAAGCATAAGAACTTGATCTTTAATCGCTGCTGGTATTTGCTGTAGGGAATAAAAATAAGGGCGAGTTTGCGGCAGTGCGCGAAAATTGATTAGTGACTTATTGATATTAGCCAGTAATTCTTGGTGAACTTTTGATGGTTGAATGTTAAGCAATTCTGTTAGTGCGTTATATGTACGTTCTAAACAAACAATAGAACTTTGTACCGTCAAAGGTAAAATAGTTCTCCCGTTCAGAATCTTTTGCCCGTTATTAATAAGTTTTAAATACTTAGCTATGTTTTGACTCTTACGAATTTTGTGCTTTTCTCTTACCGTAGAAATATAGTCGATAATAATTCCTAAAATCAGGAGTGATATTAAGACTACAGAGATAAGCACATACATTTTAAATTATTAATCATTAACTAGGTTCGAAAAAAATGGCCAGATTTGTCCATCATTTGAGAATGAAAAGGCTGTAAACTTGGTTTTGAGTAGTAATTTTAGAATAAACATCAATGTCATAATTAAAATACCTTTTACATATTATCAAGCTTTAATATAGTTAAATATTAAAATTTGCACAAATCAAAGTGAGTAGACTTGCTTGCCCTTTTGCTATTAGCTCGATTAGTGAATCGTCGATAAAAATAAGAATAAAGTAAAAATATTTGGTGATCGTCTTTTACAATATGTCAAATGTATGACACACAGGCGTCAATTTATTGTTGCTAATTTGATATTAAAGGTTAGAATCATGGCATGGCTTATACAAATTAGCGGTTTATCAAAGCATTATGCAGGGTCAGAAACATATCATTGTTGTTGACAATGATGTCGCCAGATGTTATCAGATTGAAACTGTGCTTTCTTTTGTTGGCGAACATTTCCATGTCTGCCGGGATGATCAGATTCAGCAGCATTTTGTTAAAGATCATAACATCTTAACCGTTATTATCTGTGGTCAGGTGTCCCCAACCATGGTGGATATGGTCAAGCAGCATCCTGCCTGCCCTTTTTTGTTACATGATGTGCTTGATAGCAATGCGCTGACACCTTTTTCCAATGTGATTGGCACCTTAACCTCGCCACTGAATTATGCCCAGTTGACCGAGATGGTTCACCACTGCCATCAATACCATAATAAATTGCCCACCAGGCATAGCAAGGGCTCTGGCCCTAACCCCTTGTTTCGGTCTCTGGTGGGGATCAGTGATGAAATGCAGCAGGTGAGATTTTTAATCGAACAGGTTGCCTCGACCTCAGCCAATGTTTTGATCCTGGGGGAGTCGGGAACGGGCAAGGAAGTGGTCGCCCGTAATATCCATAACTTATCCGATCGCGCCAAGGCGCCTTTTGTACCCGTAAACTGTGGTGCGATTCCCGGTGAGTTGCTGGAAAGCGAGCTGTTCGGCCACGAAAAAGGTGCCTTTACCGGTGCGATTTCGACGCGAAAAGGCCGCTTTGAGCTGGCCGAGGGCGGTACGCTATTCCTGGATGAAATTGGTGATATGCCGCATCCGATGCAGGTGAAACTGTTAAGGGTTTTGCAGGAGCGAACCTTTGAACGCATTGGCGGTGCCAAGAGCATCAAGGCCAATGTCAGGGTAATTGCCGCCACCCATCAGCACTTGGAAAAAATGATCGAAAAGGGCGAGTTTCGCGAAGATCTCTACTACAGGTTGAATGTTTTTCCCATTGAAACCCCCGCCTTGCGCGACCGTAAGGAAGACATTCCTTTATTGATGCAGGAGCTTATTTCCCGTTTTGAACATGAGCAGGGGCAAAGTGTGCGTTTTACCGACAAGGCGGTAGAGTCCCTGCAGGAGCACTCCTGGTCCGGTAATGTCCGTGAACTGTCCAATCTCATTGAGCGCATGATTATTATGTATGGTGAGCAGGTGGTTAATGTCAGTGAATTACCCGCCAAGTACCAACATATTGATATTGAAGAATATCAACCTGACTATCCGGAAGAGCTGCAGGAAAGAGAGGCCATTAACGAACTCTTTGCCGGCTTTGACTATGAAGATGAAGAAGACGAGCAAGAGGATGTTTCTACAGCGCCAGAAAGTTCGGGTACGTTGCCTGACGAGGGCATAGTGCTAAAAGAATATTTAGCCGATCTGGAAATCTCCCTGATCACTCAGGCGCTGGATAAAAATGACTGGGTTGTTGCCCGTGCGGCGGATTTACTCGGCATGAGGCGCACCACGCTAGTGGAAAAAATGCGTAAATATAACCTGCAGAAAGAGACTTCCTAAGCGATAAGGCTCTATGTTAATCATATTTTTAAATATGCATTCCTTTTGCTTAAGCCAATTAATTGACATTGGCTTAACCTATTAATCCTCTAGCTATCATGCTGAAATAGAAGGTGATTTTATTTGGCATAATTAATGCTTTCACTTGGTTAAATTAGTTTATTCGAGTGAAGCATTATGACTCTTGCCTATTCAGCCGTTGCTGCAAGCAAAGCAAATGAAGGTTTTTTTAGTGGTACCGCATCCTTTGACCACGATGCTAGCTTGTTGCAGGCTGAAGCCTATCCTGGGGAGCTGGCGGCATTGCGTCGACATTCCAGCCAGTTAAACCAGGTTATTGATGTCATGCCCACCGGCATGGTGATGCTTGATGGCAATGGCATAGTGGTTAAAATAAACAAGGTTGCCAGCCAGTTACTTGACGAACCTATTCTGGGCCACGCCTGGTTTGATGTTATTCGCCGTTCCTTTAAGCCCAGGGCCGATGACTGGCACGAGGTGTCTCTTAAGGACGGCCGGCGGGTCAAGCTGGAAATCTCCGCCCTGGGAAATCAGCCCGGGCAACTGATCATGATCACTGACTTGACGGAAACCCGTTTATTGCAGGATAAGTTGAGCCAGATGAAGCGCTTGTCTTCACTGGGCCGCATGGTGTCCACCTTGGCGCACCAGATCCGTACGCCATTGTCTGCCGCCATGCTGTATGGCGCCAACTTAAGTAATGAAAAACTAGTCCTTGCCGACCGTGAAAGTTTTCAGGATAAGCTGATGTCGCGCCTGCGAGAGCTGGAGCAGCAGGTCAACGATATGCTGCTCTTTGCCAAGAGTGGCAAGCAGCAGGTAGTAGAGCCATTATGCTTGAATGACATGGTCACGGATGCGGCCCAGGCCATGGATGCCTTGGCGCAAAAAGAAGGGGCCAAGATCACCTTAAATACCTGTTGTGACGACTGTCAGATCTTGGGCAATAAAAATGCCTTGGCCGGTGCTATTCAAAATTTAATTCATAACAGCCTGCAAATCATTAAGCAGGGTGCAAAAATTACCATAGCAACTGAGTGCAAGAATGAGCAGGCCCAGATACATATCAAAGACAATGGCCCAGGGATCGACCAGGAACAGGCGGATAAAATTTTTGAACCCTTTTATACCTCGAGGGCGCAAGGCACGGGTTTGGGGCTGGCGGTGGTTAAATCCGTCGCCAGTGCCCACCAAGGGCAGGTTAGCCTGAAAAGCAAGCCGGGTGAAGGAGCCCATTTTTGTCTTCAGCTGCCCCTGTTGACCGAGCAACAACAAAAGGCTTGTTCAGCAGAGGCCGTTAAATCCAATACAACCACAGGAGATGTTCTATGACCGCAAGTAAGATATTAGTGGTTGAAGATGATGCTGGTTTACGCGAAGCATTAGTGGATACCCTGCTCTTGGCCGGCTATCAATGTAGTGAAGCCGACTCGGGTGAAGCCGCCCTGTTAAAGTTAAAGGAGCAGCCGGTTGACCTGGTGATCAGTGATGTCCAAATGGGCGGCATGTCGGGTTTATCCCTGTTGAAAAGCATCAAAAATACCATGCTGAATATTCCCGTGCTGATCATGACGGCCTACGGCACCATAGATGATGCGGTGCAGGCCATGAAGGATGGCGCGAGAAACTACATGACCAAACCCTTTGCGCCTGAAGTCCTGTTAAACATGGTGAATCAATGCATTCCGCTTCAGGTCAATGATGATCAAACGCCGATAGTGGCAGATCCGCGCAGCAAGGAATTATTGCAGCTGGCCAAAAAGGTCGCGACAACGGATGCTTCGGTTATGGTCCTGGGCCCAAGTGGTGCCGGTAAAGAAGTGCTGGCGCAATATATCCACTACAGCTCCAAGCGCTCAGACAAGCCCTTTGTGGCGATAAACTGTGCCGCCATTCCGGAAAATATGCTGGAGGCGACCCTGTTCGGCTATGAAAAAGGCGCCTTTACCGGTGCCATCCAGGCCTGTCCGGGCAAATTTGAGCAGGCGCAGGGCGGCACCATCTTACTGGATGAAATCACCGAGATGGATCTTGGGCTACAGGCCAAGATACTCAGGGTCTTGCAGGAGCGGGAGGTTGAACGTCTGGCTGGCCGAAAAACCATAGAGCTGGATGTCAGGGTCATTGCCACCAGCAACCGGGATTTAAAGCAGGCGGTGGCTGAAGGACTGTTTAGGGAAGATCTCTATTATCGCCTTAACGTTTTTCCACTAACCTGGTTGCCATTGGTAGAGCGCCGGGATGATATCCTACCCCTGGCCAAACATTTGGCCGAGCGTATCTGCCAGCAGGGGGGCAATGTTATTCCAACATTCAGCGCCTCGGCCCGTAGCAAGCTGCTTGCCTATGACTGGCCGGGAAATGTCAGGGAACTGGATAATGTTATGCAAAGGGCGATGATCTTACATTCTGACAATGTTATAGATGCCAGTGATTTGCTGATTGAGAATTTTGATACCAGGCCGGCACAGGAAGTTGAACCTGCTGTTGGTTCAGAAGACAAGTTAGGCAACGAGCTGAAATTCCAAGAACACCAGATCATTCTAGATACCCTGCATGCCTGTCAGGGAAGTCGCAAGGCGGTCGCCGAGCGTTTGGGGATCAGCCCCAGGACCTTGCGCTATAAAATTGCCCGCATGAGGGATAGCGGCATTCAAATCCCCGCCTAAAAATTCAACATTAGTCAATTTATTAACGACAGGCAAAGGCGAATTTTTAGCCTTTACCTGTCGTTAATTCATCTTGCTATATTAACTATCTTTTTGAAAAATATGGCTTATTTGAAATGATTGAATGGTTCCTTTCTTGGCACTAAGATTGCATCTCTATCTTATATTGTTCCCGAACAAGAAATTGACACAAGCGAGTACGCCATGGATATCAAAGCTAATTCCCTATACGCACAAATGCAAAGCATGTCGTTAGAAGCCAGTGGCATAAACAAGCATGCCGTGCCGCAAGTAAATTCATCGACTAGTGACTTTGGCAGTTTGTTAAAAGATGCCGTTAACTCGGTGAATAGCCTGCAGCAGGATGCTGGCGCTAAAAAAACGGCATTTGAAATGGGGGACCGTAGCGTCTCACTCGGCGAAACCATGATAGCGACGCAAAAAGCCAGCATTGCCTTTGATGCCACTGTTCAGGTCCGCAACAAGTTTGTTGAAGCCTATAAAGAAATCATGAGTATGCCTGTTTAAGTCCTGGTACTTAGACAATAAAAACACGAGCAATATCCAGCAGTATAACGGAGAAATTAAGTGGCAGATACAACAGACTCTACAGGCATGGCATTGGCGGATAATAATACCGACTTAGTGGCGGCAGATAATTCCGGCGCAGGCATGGCAGAGCAAAAATCCGGGTTTTCGGCGGCATTGGGCAATGTTGATATTCTGCGCCAACTCACCCTGATCATGGCGTTGGCAATTTGTTTGGCCATTGCCGTTTTTGTCATCATGTGGGCCAACCAGCCAGAGTACCGCTTTCTGGCAAAACTGCCGACCGAGCAACTGATCAAAACCATGGATTTTCTTGACGCCAACAAGGTAGAGTATCGTCAGGAAAATAATACTATTTCTGTCCCGAGCGAAGAGTACCAGGCGATCAAGCTATTATTGGCAAGAGAGGGCCTGACGGATGAACCTGCGCCTGGTACAGATATCTTAATGAAGGATATGGGTTTTGGTGTCAGCCAACGCCTGGAAACCGAACGCTTAAAGCATAGCCGAGAGCAACAGCTTGCCCGTACCATTGAAGATATTCAAAGCATCTCCCGGGCTAAAGTCTTATTGGCCATTCCAAGGGAAAATATTTTTGCCAAGCGCGAGAAAAATCCCTCTGCCACTGTGGTGCTGACCATGCAACGTGGCCGTATCCTCTCTGAAGAAGAAGTGGATGCCGTGGTGGATATTGTTGCCTCTGCGGTACAGGGCCTGGACCCAAATCGTGTGACGGTGACGGATCAAAATGGTCGCCTGCTTAACTCGGGGTCACAAAATTCCATTTCTTCCCGTTCGCGCAAGGAGTTCGAAATCGAGCAAAAGCGTGAAAAAGAATATATGGACAAGATAGATTCCATTTTGATCCCTGTGGTTGGCCTTGGCAATTATACCGCCCAGGTTGACGTTACCATGGACTTTACCGATACCGAGGAAACCCAGCGACGCTTTAACCCAGATCTGCCGGCGCTGCGTAGTGAAATGCGGGTGGAAGATAACTCTATCGGTGGTGTGCTGGGCGGCATTCCCGGCGCCTTAACCAATCAGCCGCCACTGGAGTCTGCCATACCCGAGGCAGCCGGCGGCGGCAACCAGCAAAGGCCAACGCCGGGTCGAAAACACCTGGAAGAAACTAAAAATTACGAGCTGGACGAGTCCATTAGCCATATCAAACAGCAGGCGGGGGTGATCAGGCGTATCAGTGTTTCAGTTGCACTGGACTATCTGAGTTCAACCAATGCCGAGGGCGAAACCAGTGTCGAGCCCCGCTCCCAGCAGGAGCTGGCCAATATTCGCCGCCTGTTGCAGGGCAGCGTCGGTTTTGATATGCAGCGTGGTGACATGCTGGAAGTGATCACCTTGCCGTTTTCCCGTGCCGTATTCGATGCGGTTGAAGAAGTGCCGCTATGGGAGCAGCCCTGGTTCTTAAAACTTGCTAAACTTGTTATGGGAGGCTTGGTTATCATAGTGCTGATTGTGGCTGTGGTGCGCCCCATGCTGAAACGCTTGATTTATCCTGACCAAACACCGGCAGACTATGGTGAAAAGTCACTGGATACGCATATTGACTTAGGCGATGAAACCATGGATATGCTAACATCTGACTTTGATGCCGGTGCCGTTGGCTTTGCCCCGGATGGTAGCCTGCAGCTGCCTGATCTGCACCGTGATGAAGATGTCCTTAAAGCTGTTCGGGCCTTGGTTGCCAATGAGCCTGAATTGTCCTCGCAAGTAGTGAAGAGTTGGTTGAACGAAGATGAGTGATGAAACCCAAGAATTAGCCCCGGTACCCAGCGGCTTCGATGTTGACAAGCTTGATGGAGCCGAAAAAGCGGCGATACTGTTATTGAGTTTGTCGGAAGAAGATGCCGCGCAGATCTTAAAGCACCTGGAGCCTAAACAGGTGCAGCAGGTGGGTATGATTATGGCGGCGATGGAGGACTTTACTCAGGAAAAGATCACCGCCGTACATAAGCTCTTTATCAATGAAATCCAGAACTTCAGTACCATAGGCTTCCAAAGTGAAGAATTTGTTCGCAAGGCGTTAACGGCAGCCCTGGGTGAGGACAAGGCCGGTAACCTGATCGATCAAATCGTGATGGGCAGTGGCGCCAAAGGCCTGGATTCCTTGAAGTGGATGGACTCCAAGCAGGTAGCCAATATTATCCGGAACGAGCATCCGCAGATCCAGACCATAGTCCTGTCCTACCTGGAGCCGGATCAGTCGGCAGAAATCCTGAGTCAGTTTACCGACAAGATCCGCCTGGACCTGATGATGCGTATCGCCAACCTGGAAGAGGTGCAACCGGCGGCCTTGCAGGAATTGAACGAGATCATGGAGAAGCAGTTTGCCGGCCAGGCCGGTGCGCAATCCGCCAAGATGGGCGGCTTGAAAGCGGCGGCGGATATCATGAACTATCTGGATACCAATGTTGAAGGCATGCTGATGGATTCGATTCGTGAGCATGACGAAGAAATGAGTCAGCAAATTCAAGACCTGATGTTTGTCTTTGAAAACTTGGCGGATGTCGATGACAGAGGCATACAGGCGATTCTGCGCGATGTGCAACAAGATGCCCTGATGAAAGCCATTAAGGGTGCCGATGACGCATTGAAGGAGAAGATCCTCAGTAATATGTCCAAACGTGCGGCAGAAATGCTGGCAGATGATCTTGAAGCCATGGGACCTGTGCGCATCAGTGAAGTGGAAGCGGCACAAAAAGAGATCCTATCGGTTGCCCGTCGCCTGTCTGATGCCGGCGAAATCATGCTGGGCGGTGCCGGTGGTGGTGAAGAGTTCTTGTAATTTTTCACTGGACCAGCGAGATATGAGTTGATGTAAGGCAGTTGTATGCAAAAGATCATTAAACCCTCACAAGAGCAGGAGCTTGATGTCTGGCCCCTGCCTGATGTTCAGAACAAGCCTACGCCGGAGGAAGAAGATAAAACCAATGCCCTGGGCTATAAAAGCAACTGGCGCTATGAACCGCCGGAAGAAACCGAGGTTGCCGAGCCAGTTCCCTTAACCGCTGAGGAGATTGAAGAAATTCGTCAGGCCGCCTATGAAGAAGGCTTTAATCAGGGCAAGGAAGAAGGCTTTGCCAAAGGCTATGAAGAAGGCAAAAGCTCGGGCCATGAAGAAGGGCTAAAAAGCGGCCATCAAGAAGGACTCGCTCAGGGCCTGGATGAAGGCAAGGAGCAAATCGACACCTTGGCGAAAAACTGGCAGTCCCTCACCGATGGCATGCACCAGCCCATGGCGGCGGTAGAAAAAAATGTCGAAGAACAGCTATTGCAACTGGTGGTACAGTTAACCGAAGCCGTTACTCATCACGAGGCGAAAACCAATCCGGATATTCTGATGTCGGCAATCAGTGCTGGTATCAAGGCGCTGCCCAGTCAGGATGCTCAGACACAAATTCTACTGCATCCGGATGATATTAAACTGGTGGAGCAGCAATTTGGTCAAGACTATATCGAAGAGCATGGCTGGCGCCTCTTGGCTGCCCCTCAGTTGGCTCCCGGCAGCTGTCAGATTGAAAATAGCACCTCAAACATAGATTTGCAGATCAAGTCCCGACTTAAGGATGTGTTGGAATCCTTCTTGCAGGAATCTCTTCATCAATAGCCTGTCAAAAAATTGTTATGCTTGATCCCGGTCGCGTTGCCGAACGTCTGAAAAATTGCCAAGAATTTATATACCCTCATAGGGTGTCCGTTGCCGGCCGCTTGGTGCGCGTTGTCGGCCTGACCCTGGAAGCCGTAGGGGTTAAGGCACATGTTGGCAGCCAGTGCCTGGTGGAAACGGCTCATGGCGAACTTATTGCCGAAGTGGTCGGCTTTTCACGGGAAAAAACCTACCTGATGCCTGAGCAAAGCCTGAGAGGGGTCCTGCCAGGAGCCCGTGTTGTGCCGCTTTCCAGCAAAAAACGACTGCCAGTGTCGATGGACCTGCTCGGCCGTGTGATAGACGGTGTCGGTGAACCGCTCGATGGCAAGGGACCCATCAAGCCCGCGGAAGGCTATAAGCTTAACGGCAAGCCTCTCAACCCGCTGGCACGCAGGGCCATTACCGAGCCGCTTGATGTTGGCGTGCGTTCAATTAACAGTTTTCTAACGGTTGGCATGGGCCAGCGCATGGGACTGTTTGCCGGTAGTGGTGTCGGTAAGTCCGTCTTGCTGGGCATGATGACCCGGGGCACCACGGCCGATGTCATAGTTGTCGGCCTGGTGGGGGAGCGGGGCCGAGAGGTTAAAGAGTTTATCGAAGAAATTCTCGGGGAAGAAGGCCGGGCACGCTCGGTTGTCGTGGCTGCGCCGGCGGATAATTCCCCGCTTATGCGCTTAAAAGGCTGTGAAACAGCGGTACAGATCAGTGAATATTTTAGGGATCAGGGCCTGAATGTACTCTTGCTGATCGACTCTATCACCCGTTATGCCCAGGCCCAGCGCGAAATCGCCCTCGCGGTTGGTGAGCCGCCTGCCACCAAGGGCTACCCGCCGTCAGTGTTTTCCAAGTTGCCGCAACTGGTGGAAAGAGCCGGTAATGGTGGTGATGGCCAGGGCTCTATCACGGCATTTTTTACCGTATTAACCGAAGGGGATGATCTCCAGGATCCCATTGCCGATGCCGCCAGGGCGATACTGGATGGCCATATTGTCTTATCACGAGAGCTGGCTGATGCAGGCCATTACCCCGCCGTTGATATTGAGGCTTCCATCAGCCGGGTAATGCCCATGGTGACCAGTGAAGAGCATCAACAGCTGGCACGTCAGCTGCGGCAATTTTATTCCCTCTATCAACAGAACAAGGACTTGATTGCCATTGGCGCATACAGTAAGGGCAGTGATCCGAGAATCGACCAGGCAATCAATTTGCTGCCTGTTATTAACTTTTTCTTACAGCAAAAAATGCGAGAAGTGATCCCTTATGATCAAAGCCTTACGCAATTGCAGGAAATACTGTCGGCGGCGCAGGCACATGCGCAAAGCAACCAACAAGGCTAAGAATGAATAGCAGAGGACTTTAGTTATGGCAACCAAGCAGTTAGATACCTTGCTAAAGTTTGAACGTGACAAGGAAAGAGAAATGACACAGGCACTGCAACAGGCGGAGCTGGAATACCAGCAAAACCTACAGCGTTTAACCAGTGTTGGCGATTATCGCCTGGAATATATGAAACGACTGGAGCAAAGGTCTTTACAGGGGATTGACAGTGCTACTTATAGCCATTTTCACGCTTTTATCGCCAAGCTGGATAATGCCGCCGAGCAGGTACAGATTGCCATCACTCAGGCAAAATCCCTTGTTGAACAAAAAAAAGCGCTATGGATGAAACAAAGACAAAAAGTACAGGCGGTTGAGCTGTTGAAAGAGAAGCAGCTACAAAAAATAGCACTAAAGGCGCAACGTGAAGAGCAAAAAATGTTTGATGAAATTGCCACTCAGCAGTTTATCAGAAGAAGTTATTAGTACTCATGGAATGCATATTGCTTTAGTTTAATGAGTTCGCTTAAGCCGCCGTATGTTTAATTAATCAATTTAGGGTTTCCTGATTATGCCAGAAGTAAGTTTGTTGAGTGTAGATATTAGCCAAGGTGCTGATTTTAAAGGTGCTTCATCCTATTCTTCTAATACTTCACCAGAAGAGGGGCAAGAATTTTCCCGCTTGGTTGAACAACATATAGTTTCAGAAAAGGGCGGCAAGCCAGAGCCGAAAGAGGCAAAAACCGGCGGCAATAATGAGCTTAAGGTACAGGAAGGCTCAAAGACAGCCTCAGAGGCAAGTTCCACGTTAAAAGATACTGAACAGGTATTTGGTGATACTGAACAGGTATCAGTTGATACTGAAAATAGCGGTGAGCAGCAAGACGTTAGTATAAACAGCAAAACTCAACGCCAGACCAATAGTCCACTTCACACTCAGAACAGTGGCGATAACTCAAAGGACGCTTTGGTTGAAAGCTCTCCTAAAAAAGGTGATAAGTCCGAGCCAGTGAGCTCTGAACAATTATTGGACTTTCTATCGGCAGCCGAACATGTTTTGAGTGACAATAAAAAAGCCGATAAAACTGCTGCTGATACCTTCCTACTGGCTAAGGATAGTAAAATGCCGGAAGGAGCCAGTGCTGAACTAGTAGACCTGGAGTTGGTAGAGCAATTAGCCATAGATCAACAAGCTATCAGTGATTACGCCGATGATTTTCGCCCCATTGCCAATCAAGAAGTGATTGGACAGGAGGGTAAAAGTATCAGGGAAACTAAAATAATTGAAGTATTAGCCGAAGAGTCGGCTGCCAAAAGTAAAACAGGGTTAGAGACCCAAGTATTCCTGAAGCAAACTGACTCGTTAATAACAAATCGAAATAATAGCTTAACGGCTGATGCAGCAAACAAACAGCTTGATGGTTTAACAGCTAATGCAGCGATTAAAACAATTGATGGCTCAGTAATAAAAGTTTCCCTAGATGAGGAGCAAGTAAGCCAACCTTTGGATAAAGTACAGCTAAATATGGAAGGTGAGCATCAGCAAAAATCACTAGTGAAAGAGTTTTCCGAAGCCCGGAATGAAAAAGATATTGTTTTGCAAAGACCGGTCAATAGCGAATCCGGAAAGCCTGTTTCGGAACTAGCCGAGCAAAAGCCAGTTGAAAGCGGAGTGCAGCAAAAATCACCTGAAAATCCCACTATCGCACAGAGCCATACAGAGAAAGAGGCTATAGGTGACGCAATAGAGCTGGTTAAGGCGGAATCAAGTAAAGAAACCAAGGAGCCAGTTCGAGTATCGGATGCGAAAACGAATGCCAGTGAAAATGTAGCCAATATACCTGCATCACAGGCTGCTAATACAGAGGTAAGTCTCGATGTACCCGAGGAGCCAAGCCCTGAGGAAGCAAGTAAGGCTCTGTCAGGTCAATTATCATCATTAGCTTCTTCAGTAGCTAATGAAAAATCACTACAGACAGAAGCAAAGATTAAAGATGCTCAACCGGTAAATCAAACCACGGCAAGCCTGGTTAGCAATATGACAGATAGTGCTACAGCCAGCCAAAATGAGCAACAGCGACAAGAATACAGCCAGGCCGAGTCAGATTTTATCCAGACCCAAGTGGCTAAAGAGCAAAGCGATGTGCTTAATGAAAAACAGTCCTTATTTTCGCCTTTGCAAGCTAGATCGACTCTTTCCGAGCGGCAACCAGTAACTAGTGGCATATCCAGTTCATACTCGGCCATTAGTCCCACTCAGCAGGAGGCTCTGGTGCAAGCCGCTACCAGCAGTGAAATGGTGGAAAACAGCCAACAGCAGAAGCCATTGACGCCTATGCAAACAGAAACCATCGCCATTTATCGTAAGGACTTTGCCAATGCGGTTAAGGACAAGGTGATGGTGATGATCAATCAGAAACTCAGGCAGGTGGATATTCAGCTGGATCCGCCTGAGCTCGGCAATGTCAGTGTTCGCGTCAATTTGCAAGGCGAGCAGGCGGCTGTCAACTTCATTGTTCAGAACCAACAAGCCAAGGAGGCTTTGGAGCAAAACATGGATAAATTGAAGGACTTGCTTTCAGACAGTGGCGTAGATGTCGGGGATGCCAATGTAGAGCACCAGCAAGGGCAGGCTAATAATGAAGACCTTGCTCAACCCGGTCAGCCAGGCTCTTCCTGGTCTCATAGCGAAGATATTGAACAGGAACCCTTATCAATGGCCGCTAATTTGGTTAAAGCTTCGGCAACCGGTATCGATTACTATGCTTAAATAGAGAAAACTCATTGGCTCATGTTATATTCAAGGATATAGTTGTTTAATAAAACAAATAGAAATTAAAAACGGGATTGGTAATGGCTGATGAAAACGAAAATGAATTGGAACTGGACAATTCAGGTAAAAAGAAAAAACTGATCATTATTATTGCTGCCGTCGTTATTTTAGCGGCAGTGGGGGCCGGCGCTTACTTTTTCTTTATGGGCGGGGAGGATGTTTCCCAGGCTGAAATTGATGCCGCCCTGGATACAGGTGAAGTTGCAGCTGCGCCCGAAGAGCAAGGGGCCAGTGTCGGTACTGCCTTATATGTGCCCATGCCTCGCCCATTCAGGTTTAATGTGCCAGGAGCAGCCAGAGACAGATTTGTTGAAATTCGCGTACAGCTATTGGTTCGAGGAGCCGATAATGAAGAAGAAGCGAAAAAACATGTGCCCTTAATTGAAAGTACATTACTAGGCGTTTTTTCTCAGGCAAATGCCGATGATTTGGCCACTAGTGCCGGGAAAACCTCGTTAAAACAGAAGTCACTGATCGAAGTGCAAAAAATTATGACTGATGTGGCAGGTAATAAAATTGTTGAGCAAGTGTTGTTTACCGGTTTTGTTATGCAGTAAAGGCCATTTGGTACTAAGTAATAAGCTAATTAAGAGTAGCCATAGTGAGTGATTTATTATCGCAAGACGAAATCGATGCCCTGTTGCATGGAGTCGATGATGTCGAAGAAGAGGAAATAGTAGAGGATACGGCCGACATTGAAGGCATGTCTGACTATGACTTTTCATCACAAGACCGTATTGTTCGTGGCCGCATGCCCACTCTTGAGATGGTTAACGAACGCTTCGCTCGTCATATGCGTATCAGTCTGTTCAACATGATGCGACGTACCGCGGAAGTTTCCATCAACGGCATCCAGATGATCAAGTTTGGCGAATATGTCCATACCTTGTTTGTACCTACCAGTCTTAATATGGTGCGGTTCAGACCATTGAAAGGTACTGCATTGATCACCATGGAAGCTCGTCTGGTCTTTATTTTGGTGGACAATTTTTTTGGTGGCGATGGCCGTTATCATGCCAAGATTGAAGGGCGTGAGTTTACACCTACCGAGCGCCGCATAATTCAAATGTTATTGAAACTGATTTTTGAAGACTATAAGGAAGCCTGGTCACCAGTAATGGACGTCTCTTTTGAGTATTTGGATTCCGAAGTTAACCCGTCCATGGCGAATATTGTCAGCCCGACCGAAGTGGTAGTGATCAGCTCATTCCATATCGAACTTGATGGCGGCGGTGGTGATTTTCATGTTGCCTTACCTTACTCCATGCTGGAACCCATACGTGAGCTGCTTGATGCCGGTGTCCAAAGTGATAAGGAAGATACAGACATGCGCTGGTCCAAGGCCTTGCGTGACGAAATCATGGATGTTCCCGTGGCACTAAATACCAAGTTCTTGGATGTTGAAATTCCTCTACAGCAGGTGATGGAATTAGAGGCTGGAGATATTATTCCAATCGAAATGCCGGAAAATATTACGGTATTAATTGAAGATCTGCCTACCTTCAGGGCCAAACTGGGACGGAGCCGAGACAATGTAGCCCTTAAGATAGAGTCTAAAATCAAACGTCCTGAGTCGGTGAAAAATGAACTGACCATACTAACCAAAGGCGGTAAACGCTTAGATAGCGACGCTGAACTTCATCTTCTGGAAGATGATTTAGAGTATTAAAGAAATTGAGGCAAGTGAAATGAGCGATGATAACGAAGATCTGGGGATGTGGGATGAGGCCATGGATGAGCAGGCCGCCGCAGAAGCCGCGGAAGCCGAAAAAGTTGAGCTGGAAGAGCTAACGGAAGATGAAGCGCCGATAAGTGCCGATGAAAAGCGTAAACTGGATACCATATTGGATATCCCGGTTACCATCTCGATGGAAGTAGGGCGCAGCCATATCAGTATCAGAAACCTGCTTCAACTCAACCAGGGGTCTGTGGTTGAGCTTGACCGTGTTGCAGGGGAGTCCCTGGATGTCCTGGTTAATGGCACCCTGATTGCCCACGGCGAAGTCGTTGTGGTTAATGACAAATTTGGTATCCGCCTGACCGATGTCATCAGTCAGATCGAGCGAATTAAGAAATTAAAATAAGCAAGTGTATAGGTAACTTGGGTCGTCACTTTATCTCGGACCATGGTAACAACTAAGACTTGCTCAAACCGGGAGACCTTAAGGTAGAAGTATGCGAAATCTCTTGATGGCCTTAGTATCATTCCTGCCCCAGATGGCTATGGCGCAGGAGAGTACCCCTCAGGTAGGAAGGCATGTGGCGGGAAACATGGACGCCATGAGCATGATTTTGGCGCTGTTGATGGTGCTGGCGCTTATCGTGGTTTGTGCCATGGTGTTAAAGCGTTTTCAACCGGGACTTAAAAACCAGCATGGCCTGAAAGTCATCACCAGTATGCATTTGAGCGCCAAGGAGCGGCTTGTCGTGGTGCAGGTAAATGATAAACAGCTCTTGCTGGGGGTTACCGCTCACCAAATAACCGTCCTGGATACCCTGGATCAACCACTTAAAGAGAATACGCCTTTACCTGCCGAGATCGGTCAGTCCTTCTTATCCTTGCTGAAAAAATAACAATGAAAAAACTCTCAATAAAAAATAAGCTATGCAGTCACTTTCTTAGAAATAAATTTTCCATTTTGCTTATTCTTCTTGTCGCCATGATGAGTCTGTTGGGAACCGCACATGCGGCTGATGATTTAAGCATGTCGGCACTTAAACTCACCACCAATCCGGATGGTTCACAAGAGTACTCGGTGACGCTGCAAATCCTTATTTTTATGACGGCGCTAAGCTTTATTCCTGCTGCCGTTATTATGATGACCTCCTTTACCCGTATTGTGGTGGTGATGGCAATCTTGCGTCAGGCCTTTGGTTTGCAGCAAACCCCCTCTAACCAGGTTATCATAGGCTTAACCCTGTTTATGACCCTCTTTATCATGACCCCGGTTTATAACCAGGTTAATGACAGGGCGATACAACCCTATCTGAGCGAGCAACTCACCTCTATGCAGGCCTTTGATCAGGCCAAGGTGCCGGTCAGAGCCTTTATGCTTGAGCAGACCCGATTAAAAGATTTGGATACCCTGGCCGGCATGGCCGGGGTTGAGGCGGTTGACAAGCCGGAAGACTTGCCGATGACGGTGATTATTCCTGCCTTTATCATCAGTGAATTAAAAACCGCGTTTCAAATCGGTTTTATTCTGTTTATTCCGTTTTTGATTATCGATCTGGTGGTGGCCAGTATTCTGATGGCCATGGGTATGATGATGCTATCCCCCATGATAGTGTCCTTGCCCTTTAAGCTTATGTTGTTTGTGCTGGTTGACGGCTGGAACCTGGTGATAGGTACCATTGCCACCAGTTATGGCATGGGAGCACCCTGATGGGACCGGAAGTCTTTGTCGACATATTAAGGGATGCCCTATTCCTGGTGATCATACTGGTCAGTGCCGTGATAGTGCCCAGTTTGATCGTCGGCCTGATTGTCGCCGTATTCCAGGCGGCAACCTCCATTAATGAACAGACATTAAGTTTCTTACCCAGGCTGATAGTGACACTGCTAGCCTTGATCTTTGGCGGTCACTGGCTGGTGCAGAAACTGATGGACTATACCATCAGGCTGGTCAACAGTATTCCGAGTGTGGTGAGCTAAAATGGAGTTTACCGAGTCAGTTATTAATCAATACCTGGCCGACTTTCTATTACCCTTGTCGCGTGTTTCGGCCCTTATTATGACCATGATAGGCTTTGGCTCTCGCACCATACCGACCAGGATCAAGCTGTTTTTAAGCGTGATAGTGACCATGGCGATCATGCCTGCCATTCCGCCGACTCAAGTGGGCGAGTTGTTTTCCTTTTCAACCTTTTTACTGGTGGCGGAGCAAACCATTATTGGGGTCATGCTGGGCTTTATGACGGTGCTGGTGGTCAATACCTTCACCCTGGCCGGCCAAATCATAGCCATGCAAACCGGTCTTGGCTTTGCCTCCCTGGTGGATCCTGCCAGTGGCACCAATGTGCCGGCCGTCGGGCAGTTTTTTCTTATCTTGTCCTCACTGCTGTTTTGGGTGATGGATGGCCACCTGGCCTACCTGCAATTTGTCGTGGCAAGCTTTGACACTATCCCGATACCGGTAGAAAGTTTCAATAGTTTAAAGTTTAAGGAGCTGGTTGAATGGGGCGGCTGGATGTTTGCCACGGCACTCTCGCTTGCAATCGCTCCCCTTACCGCCATGTTATTGATCAATTTCTCCTTTGGTATCATGACCCGCGCCGCGCCACAGTTGAATATCTTTGCCATAGGTTTCCCCATCACCATGTGCTCGGGGCTTTTGATCATGTGGCTGACCATGGGCAACTTCCTGACCCATTTTGAACTGCAGTGGCAAAGAGCGCTGGACTTCAGCTGTTACCTGATTGATTGCGGAGTGCCCTAGATGGCCGAGTCAGATTCGGGTGAACGTTCCGAACAACCGACGGCGAAAAAGCTGTCGGAAGCGAGAAAGAAAGGCCAGATAGCAAGATCAAAAGAACTGGGCACCATGTTTGTACTGGTCAGCAGTGCTGCCGCCATGATGCTGGTGGGAAGTTCCCTGGTTGACGCCATGTCTCTAATGATGACCCGGCTCTTCAGTTTGACCAGGGCAGAGGCCATGGACGTCAATGCCTTGTTTAGTGTCATTGGTGAAGGGGCCGCTACCGTTATCGCACCACTGATGTGGATCTTTGCCATTGTTATGGTTGCCGCATTTGTCGGCAACACGCTACTGGGCGGCATGAGTTTTTCCTGGCAGGCGATGGCACCAAAAGCCAGCAAGCTTTCTCCTATTGCCGGCTTTAAGCGAATGTTTGGCGTTCAGGCGGCAGTGGAGCTGATAAAGTCGCTGCTAAAGTTCTTTGTTGTTTTTATCGTTGCCTTTCTATTGTTAAGTGGACTGTTTGAACAGATACTTGGCTTAAGCCTTGAGGCTATCCCGATAAACTTTGAGCATGCGGTCACTCTATTGTTACGCATGTTTATGACCCTGACCCTGTCGTTAATCATCATCGCCGCCATAGATGCGCCTTACCAGGTTTGGAACCATACCCGGCAGCTGAAGATGACCAAGCAGGAAGTTAAGGATGAAATGAAAAATACCGAGGGTAGCCCGGAAATCAAGGGGCGTATCCGCCGCACACAGTATGAAATGTCCCAGCGCCGCATGATGGCGGATGTGCCGGACTCTGATGTCGTTATCACTAACCCGACTCATTATTCGGTGGCGTTAAAATATGATGCCGAACAGGGTGGGGCACCTAAGGTACTGGCGAAAGGCATTGATGAAATGGCGATCCATATCCGTACCATTGCCAAGGAACATGGGGTGGAGATTATCCAGTCACCCGCCCTGGCAAGATCCCTTTATTACACCACAGAGGTCAATGAAGATATTCCGGAAGAGCTGTTTGCTGCCGTGGCCCAGGTGCTGGCTTTTATTTTCCAGCTCAATGAGCACAAAAAGGGCAAGGCGCGCAGGCCGGTACCTTTGGCTAAAAACCTGCCAATTCCGGAAGACTTTCGTTATTAACCCTCATTTTGCCTTCTGTCTTATGCTTTAAGCGCTGGTTGTCTGATTATTAACCGTTTAGCCATCCAGTCTTTTATTCTGGTCTACTTATTGCTTTTTCAGGGTAAGCGTCAATAAATTATCACTAAGTAGTAATGCAGCTAACCGCCTATTTTAATCAGTTTAATAAAAATAAAGTCAGTTACCTATCGGGTTTAGGAACGCCGCTGTTGGTGATGGCAGCCCTGGGCATGGTGATTTTACCTATGCCGGCGTTTCTGCTGGATATCCTGTTCTCTTTCAATATTGCACTGTCTTTGGTGGTGCTATTGATCACCGTCTATACCTTAAAACCTTTGGAGTTTGGCTCGTTTCCTGCTGTATTGCTTATCGCAACTGTTCTTAGGTTGGCATTGAATGTTGCCAGTACCCGTGTTGTATTACTGGAAGGTCACCAGGGCTCGGATGCCGCAGGTAAGGTGATTGAAGCCTTCGGCTCTGTGGTAATAGGTGGCAACTATGCGGTGGGCATGGTGGTTTTCCTTATCCTGGTCATTATTAACTTTGTTGTTGTTACTAAAGGGGCCGGCCGCATTTCGGAAGTCACCGCTCGCTTTACCCTGGATGCCATGCCGGGCAAGCAAATGGCCATAGACGCAGATCTTAACGCCGGCTTTATTACCGCGGATCAGGCCAGGGAGCGTCGCGTCGAAGTCACCAATGAAGCGGACTTTTACGGTTCTATGGACGGTGCCAGTAAATTTGTTAAGGGGGATGCGATTGCCGGGATCCTGATCTTGTTTATCAATATCATAGGTGGCCTGGTAATTGGTATGGTTCAGCATGATTTATCCTTTGAGCAGGCGGTTGAGATTTATACCATATTGACCATAGGTGATGGTCTGGTTGCGCAAATTCCGGGTCTGTTGCTGTCCGTTGGTACCGCGATTGTGGTGACCCGTCAAAACACGGCGCAGGATATGGGCGCTCAGGTCAGCAATCAACTGGGCAATGAAAAGTCTCTATATATTGCCGCCGGTGTCATGTTTATCATGGGGGTGATCCCAGGCATGCCGCACGTTGCTTTTTTACTGTTTGCCGTGTTGATCTCACTGGTTGCATTCTTTGGTGAAAAATATAAGGTCGCCAAGGCTAAACAATTGGAAGAAAAGAAAGAAGCAGAGCAGGTTGAAAGTCAGCAGCAGGAAGCGGAAGTGAAAGATCTGGGCTGGGATGATGTTAACCATGTCGATATTATCGGCCTGGAGATAGGTTATCGCTTGATTCCTTTGGTGGATAAGGCACAGGGTGGAGAGCTGCTTAACCGTATCAAGGGAGTAAGAAGAAAACTGTCACAGGAATTCGGCTTTTTGGTACCCGCAGTGCATATTCGGGATAATCTGGATCTAGACCCTAATACTTATCAGATTTCCCTTATGGGGGTGACCATTGGTGAAGCAGAGATCCGTCATGATCACGAGCTGGCCATTAATCCTGGCCAGGTATTTGGCAAGCTGGACGGCATAGCCACCAAAGATCCGGCTTTTGGCCTGGATGCGGTATGGATCAACCAGAGTCAAAGGGAACATGCCCAATCCCTGGGCTATACGGTGGTAGACTCGGCAACCGTACTGGCCACTCATCTCAGTCAGATATTGACCAATAATGCTTCTCAGCTGCTAGGCCATGAGGAAGTACAGAACCTGCTCGATATCCTGGCGAAAAATTATCCTAAGCTGGTGGAAGGCCTTATTCCTGATGTTCTCACCTTAGGGACTGTGGTTAAAGTGCTACAGAACCTGATGAACGAAGGGGTAGCCGTGCGCGATATGCGCTCTATTGTACAGACCTTGGTCGAGTACGGGCCCAAGAGCCAGGATCCCGACATACTAACGGCTGCCGTGCGTATCACACTAAGGAAGTTTATTGTTCAGGACCTGGTGGGCCCTGCGGTTGAGGTGCCCGTCATAACTTTGGCCCCTGAGCTGGAACAGATGTTGCATCAGTCTATGCAAATGGCTGGTGATGACGGTGCGGGCATAGAGCCTGGCTTGGCAGAGCGGTTACAGAAATCCCTGACAGAAGGGGCGCAGCAGCAGGAAATGGCTGGTGATACACCCGTTCTGTTAACGTCAGGAATTTTACGTTCGGTGCTTGCTAAGTTTGTTAAATATACCATTCCGGGATTACGCGTCATTTCATATCAGGAAGTGCCTGATGATAAGCAAATTAAAATAGTTAGTGCCATAGGTCAGTAATCTTTAACCGGGCCGGATTTCAGTCGGTACTAGCTGGTAAATAAATACTTGGCAGCTATATGGTTTCGCAAGTGATTGGATAATAAGGGGTTGTCTGTGAAAATTAGACGTTTTGTAGCCAAAGATATGAGAACTGCGTTAGCACAAATTAAGGAAGAGCTGGGTGCAGATGCCGTAATAATGTCCAATAAAAAAATTCCTGAGGGTGTCGAATTAATGGCGGCCGTGGACTATAGCCAGCAAGCGGAAGGTAAAGTCGATATGGAAAAACCAATGGAGGCACGGCCTTCTGGTCTAGATGCATCAGCGCGAGAAATGAAAAATGATGTGGTCAATATCGGACAAAATACACCACAGGATACTAGTAGTGCGCCTGCCGATAGCCTGTCTGCCTTACTAAGTCGTCAAATTCAACAGCAAGACTCTGCGAATTCCCTTGAACCCAAACAGGATGTTGGCCAAGCAGTGGCTCCAGCAAGTGATATTGAGCAGCAATTTAAAAACTTTACCGATCGTTTACAACAATCCAATCAAAATCAAACTATTAGCGAAGAAAATAAGCTAAGCTCTGCTGCAACACAGGCGAGTGGGGAAACACTGGTCCAGCAAAATCGAGCGGCAGCCAATGTTGTTAGTTCGGTAGAATTTGAAAGTATGCAAAAAGAAATGGCTTCGATTCGCCAGTTGCTTGAACATCAGATGTCAGGCCTAATGTGGCAGGATATGGCACAAAAGGATCCGTCTCGGGCTGTTTTGGTCAATCGCCTGATAGGTTTGGGAATAGCCGAGCCACTAGCGGATCAAATTGCCGGTTATATCCCATCTCGTGTTAACGAGGAAGCAGCCTGGCAACAGGCGCAAAGAATCATGGCACAGCAGCTAAATACCACGAACAATGATATTATCCATCGTGGTGGTGTCGTCGCCTTGGTGGGGCCGACCGGAGTGGGTAAAACCACTACGATTGCCAAGCTGGCGGCCAGGTTTGCGCAGATTCACGGCGCCGACCAGGTGGCGATGATCTCGGCCGATAGCTATCGTATTGCCGGATTTGAGCAGCTTGCCACTTATGGGCGTATTATTGGTTGTCAGGTTAAACTGGCTCAGGACGCGCAAGCACTCGACACCTTGTTACAACAATATGCGAAAAAGAAACTGGTGTTGATTGATACTGCCGGCATGGGGCAAAGGGATATGCGCTTAGCCGAACACTTGACTACCTTGATGGCCAATGCCCGTGTTAGAATCCGCAATTATTTGGTGTTGGCGGCTAATACGCAGCAGCGAGTGATGCAGGAAAATGTCGATCGCTTTAAAAAAGTGCCTTTAGCCGGTTGCATTTATACTAAATTAGATGAAAGCTTAAGTGTTGGTGAAATAATTTCCACATCGATTCAAAACGGTTTGCCAATAGGGTATCTTACTGATGGTCAAAGAGTTCCAGAAGATATTAAAGTTGCAAATGCTGAAAAGTTAGTTACGCTTGCAGATAAAATGGCAGACAAAACGACGAACCATTACCCATTGTCGTGGCGGAATAAGCCTGTAGGATCTGCTGCTGTTATTTAGCTGATATGGGTAAAGAGAAGTACATAGATGATAGATCAAGCGAGTGGCTTAAGAAAAATGCAAGATTTACAACAAATAAAAGTCATAGCAGTCTCAGGAGGAAAAGGTGGGGTTGGTAAAACCAACGTTTCTTTAAATACAGCAATTTCACTTGCACAACTTGGTAAGAAGGTACTGATCCTTGATGCGGATCTGGGCCTGGCCAATGTTGATGTTATGTTAGGGTTACGTGTTCAGCGTAACCTTTCTCACGTATTGTCCGGTGAATACGAACTCGATGATATTATCATTGAGGGACCGGCAGGCGTTAAAATTATTCCGGCCACTTCAGGCACTCAGTCTATGGTGGACTTAACCCCATCGGAACATGCCGGCCTGATACGTGCGTTTAGTGATATGCACACCAATTTTGATGTACTAATCGTAGATACCGCCGCCGGTATTTCAGATATGGTGTTGAGTTTCTGCCGGGCTGCCCAGGATATTATGCTGGTGGTTTGTGACGAACCTACCTCTATTACCGACTGCTATGCCCTGATGAAGCTGCTCAGTCGGGATCATGATGTCTTTAAGTTTAAGGTTGTCGCCAATATGGTGAGAAGCCCAAAAGAGGGACAACAGCTTTTTGGCAAATTATCCAAGGTGACAGACCGTTTTCTCGATGTGGCGCTGGATCTTGTTGCCGTGGTGCCATTTGATGAAAATATCAGAAAATCCGTTCGCAAGCAGCAAGCCATAGTAGAGGCATTCCCGGATTCCCCCGCCTCAGTGGCATTTAAATCATTAGCGAGTAAAATTATTAAGTGGCCAGTGCCTCATCAGGCGTCGGGGCACTTGGAATTTTTCATCGAACAATTATTAGATAATTAATCTAGCAACAAGCGGAGCTACTAGTGGTAAAAGCCAATGCTTATAGTGTTCATGCTAATAAATCTGCACTGCTGGAACAGCATACTGTTCTAGTCAAACGTATTGCTTATCACTTGCTGGCTCGATTGCCGGCGAGTGTGCTTGTTGATGATCTTATCCAGTCGGGCATGATCGGCCTGCTTGAAGCCGCAAATAATTTTGATGCTAGCAAGGGAGCAAGCTTTGAAACCTTTGCCGGTATTCGTATTCGTGGTGCCATGCTTGATGAAATAAGGCGGGGAGACTGGACTCCGCGTTCTGTCCACAAAAACAGCCGCATGATCAGTGACGCGATTAAAGCACTTGAGGCCAAACTGGGCCGAGATGTCACTGATGTAGAAGTCGCTGAAAAACTTGATATTTCATTAAATGAATACCATCATATCCTTAATGAAGTCAGTACGGGTAAAATTATTGGTATAGATGATCTGGGGGTGAATGATGATACCCTTAATTTTTCTGAAGAAAGTCACACAGATGATCCGTATCAAAATATTGAGTCTTTAGTCTTTAAAAAAGCCTTGGGAGAGTGTATTTCTACTTTACCCGAGCGCGAAGCTTTAGTACTGTCTCTGTATTATGACGAAGAATTGAATCTACGAGAAATTGGCCAAGTACTTGATGTTAGTGAGTCTAGAGTAAGCCAAATTCATAGTCAGGCGATGCATAGGTTAAAAGCACGTATGCAATCTTGGCAAAGTTAAGTAGAATATAATATATAAGAATTTTTGAACGTTCTCACCGGAGGGTGCCTTGGATAAAAATATGAAAGTTCTCGTTGTTGATGATTTTTCAACCATGAGACGGATAGTGAAAAATTTGTTGCGCGATTTGGGGTTTACAAACATTCAAGAAGCCGATGATGGTAGCACTGCGTTACCTATGCTTAAGGATGGAGAATTTGACTTCGTGGTAACTGATTGGAACATGCCAGGAATGCAAGGTATTGACCTGCTAAAAGCGATTCGTGCTGATGCCAGCTTAGCCCATATCCCAGTATTAATGGTTACTGCGGAAGCTAAGAAGGAGCAAATTGTTATGGCAGCGCAAGCCGGTGTTAATGGTTACATTGTTAAACCATTTACGGCTGCAACGTTAAAAACCAAGTTAGATAAAATATTTGAACGTTTAGGCTAGCTAAGTCATTTGTCTTTAACGTAAGGGCGTTGCATGAGTAAATATAATGGTGTCCATGTTTCACTAGAACAAGCGAAGTTGTTGGTTGAATATTTAGAAACCGATCAACAGGAAAAAGCCAATGAATTGATTGCGGAAATTCAGAATCCGATAAATTCAGAGTTATTTGCGGAAATTGGTAAGCTGACGCGCCAGTTGCATGACTCGCTAATGAATTTTCAGCTGGACTCCAGGTTGAATGATTTAGCCACGGCAGACATTCCTGATGCGAAAGAGCGCTTGAACTATGTCATTACCCGCACCGAAGATGCGGCGAATAAGACTATGGATGCGGTAGAGGCCATTTTCCCGGTTGTTGACAGTATCCAGCAACAGGTAAAGGCGGTCAATCCCATGTGGGGCAAGCTCATGCATAATGATCTCGACGTGGGGCAGTTTAAAAACTTGTGTATTGAAATCGATTCATTGTTAAAAACAACAGACAGTGAAACGGCAAAAATGCATTCGTTAATGACAGATGTGCTAATGGCTCAGGATTTTCAGGATCTCACGGGACAGGTAATCCGTAAGGTAATAGATCTCGTGCGTGAAGTTGAAGACAGCTTGATCAATATGCTTACCGCGTTTGGTATCTCATCGGATGGCGTTTTAGAGGCGAAGAAACCCAAGGTGGGGGATAACCTTGTTGAAGGACCTATAGTTAATAAAAAAGAGAGAGATGATGTGGTCGCCGATCAGGACGATGTTGATGATCTCTTGTCAAGTTTAGGGTTTTAAGGAGTTGCTGCATGTCATTTGAAGCAGATGAAGAAATTCTTCAGGATTTTTTAATTGAAGCCGGTGAGATACTTGAATCATTATCAGAGCAGCTTGTAGAACTTGAAAACGATCCAGATAATGCCGATTTATTAAATGCCATATTTAGGGGCTTTCATACCGTAAAAGGCGGTGCCGGCTTTCTTTCGCTGACCGAACTGGTCGATGCCTGTCATGGTGCGGAGAATGTCTTTGATATTCTTCGAAATAATCAACGCTCCGTTAATTCTGAGTTGATGGATGTTATCCTGCAAGCGCTTGATACCATTAACGACATGTTTGCCCAGGTTCAAAATAGAGAAGATTTGACCCCCGCCGACCCGGAATTATTGGCTGAGTTACACAGATTGAGTGAACCTGAAGGGGCCGAGCCTGCCGCTGAAGCCGAGCCGGTTGTTGAAGAGGTTCAGGCCGCAGAGGCTGAGCCTGAAGTGTCATCGGAAGCAGACGATTCATCGGACGAAATGACCGAAGATGAGTTTGAGCGCCTGTTAGATGAACTTCATGGCAGTAAACCGCCAGCAACTGCACCAGAAGCACCCGCAGAGACTGCTACAGATAGTAATGAAATTTCTGAGGACGAATTTGAATCCCTGCTTGATGAACTCCATGGCCAGGGCGCATTTTCTGCCAACATTGCTTCGCCGGGAGCTCAGGCTGTTTCCAATAATTCCGATGAAATTAATGATGAGGAATTTGAGAGCTTACTAGACGAGATCCACGGCCGCGGTAAAGGACCGCAAGGAGCTCCGGCTGCACCCGTTCAGGCGAGTAAGAAAACCGAGCCTGTCTCTAAACCCGTTGAGAGTAAGCCGGCAGCGGCAAGTAAACCTGAAAAGGCCACACCGAAGAAAGCACCGGCAAAAGCTGCTGCCAAAGATAAGAAAGCCGCACAGCCTTCAGCATCTCAAGGTGAAACGACGGTTCGCGTAGATACGGCACGCCTGGACCAAATCATGAACATGGTGGGCGAGCTGGTATTGGTCCGTAACCGCCTGACCAGTTTAGGCATGACCAAGGAAGATGAGGAGCTGACCAAGGCAGTATCGAACCTGGATGCGGTTACCACAGATTTGCAGGGTGCGGTAATGAAAACCCGCATGCAGCCAATCAAAAAGGTGTTTGGCCGTTTCCCTCGCGTTGTTCGTGACTTGGCTCGAAGCCTGAATAAGGAAATTAAGCTGATCCTGGAAGGTGAAGAGACAGATCTAGATAAGAACCTGGTTGAAGCTTTGGCCGATCCTTTGGTGCATCTGGTTCGAAACTCAGTTGACCATGGTATCGAAGAACCGGATGTTCGAGAAGCCAATGGCAAATCCCGGGAAGGCACGGTTATTCTATCAGCCTCACAGGAAGGCGACCATATTCTGCTAACCATTCGCGATGATGGTGCAGGTATGAACGCGGAAAAACTAAAGCAGATCGCAATAGAGCGTGGTGTGTTAGATGCAGATGCGGCGACGCGTATGCCGGATCAAGAAGCCTTTAACTTAATCTTTGCTCCCGGCTTTTCAACTAAAACGGAAATTTCTGAAGTATCCGGCCGTGGTGTCGGCATGGATGTGGTTAAGACCAAGATCACACAGCTCAATGGTACCGTCAATATCGACTCTGAATTGGGCGTCGGTACCGTCCTGGAAATTAAGGTCCCATTAACCTTGGCTATCCTTCCCACGTTAATGGTTGTAGTGGGAGAACAAACATTTGCCTTGCCCTTGGCCGGTGTTAATGAAATTTTCCATCTTGATTTGACCAATACCAATGTGGTCGATGGTCAGTTGACTATTATCGTCAGGGAAAAGGCCATTCCGCTCTTCTATTTGGATCAATGGTTGGTGAAAGGTCATGAAGATAAGCCTAGGGATAAGGGGCATGTGGTAATCGTACAACTAGGAGCGCAGCAGATAGGCTTTGTGGTTGATAGTTTGATTGGACAAGAAGAAGTGGTGATTAAGCCGCTTGACCGTTTGTTACATGGAACTCCTGGTATGGCAGGAGCCACTATTACCAGTGACGGTGGTATTGCATTAATTGTCGATGTGCCTAGCATGTTAAAGTATTATGCCAAAAAATCTGTTGTTAATAAGAAGTTACGTTCGTAGATCTATAACAACATAAAAAAGTAAAGAGAGAGTTAATGGCCTACAAGGTACTTGTTGTTGATGATTCTAGCTTTTTCAGGCGTCGCGTAACCGACATATTGAATAAAGACCCTAATTTGGAAGTTGTAGATGTTGCCATTAATGGCAAGGAGGCCGTTGAAAAAGCTATCTCTTTAAAGCCCGATGTTATTACCATGGATATTGAGA